>ENA-OYXY01000306-OYXY01000306.1-human-gut-metagenome-genome-assembly--contig:-NODE-306-length-25005-cov-6.897996_pt1 | contig 25005 bp, 19 predicted proteins | sample MGYA00244058_ERZ653438 | MGnify/ENA primary metagenome ERZ653438 (study PRJEB26926, sample SAMN06165026) | human gut metagenome | biome: ENVO:00009003; feature: ENVO:2100002; material: ENVO:00002003... | reverse complement strand
GCCCCGAATCCCTTGACCCCGCGCTCACGCGCCCGGGCCGCTTCGACCGCCGCGTGCCGGTGGAGCTGCCCGACCTCAAGGGACGCGAGGCTATCTTGCAGGTCCACGCGAAGAAGATCAAGGTCGCCGAGGACGTCGACTTCAACAAGATCGCGCGCATGGCCTCCGGCGCTTCCGGCGCGGAGCTTGCCAACATTGTGAACGAAGCGGCGCTGCGCGCCGTGCGCGACGGCCGCCGCTTTGCCACGCAGGCAGACCTGGAGGAAAGCATCGAGGTCGTCATTGCGGGCTACCAGAAGAAGAACGCCATCATGACCGACGAGGAGAAGAAGATCGTCTCCTACCACGAGATCGGCCACGCGCTCGTGGCGGCGATGCAGACGCACTCCGCCCCCGTGCAGAAGATCACCATTGTGCCGCGCACCTCGGGCGCGCTGGGCTACACGATGCAGGTCGAAGAGGGCAACCATTATCTCATGAGCAAAACCGAGATGGAGAACAAGATCGCCACGCTGACCGGCGGCCGCGCCGCGGAGGAGGTCGTGTTCCACTCCGTCACGACCGGCGCGTCGAACGATATCGAGCAGGCGACGAAGCTCGCCCGCGCGATGATCACGCGCTACGGCATGAGCGACGATTTCGACATGGTCGCGCTTGAGACGGTCAACAATCAGTACCTCGGCGGCGACGCATCGCTCGCTTGCTCTGCCGAAACGCAGACGAAGATCGACCAGCGCGTCGTGGAGCTGGTGAAAGCGCAGCACGAAAAGGCTGTGAACATCCTCACCGAGAACCGCGCGAAGCTCGATGAGCTGGCGCAGTACCTCTACGAGAAGGAGACCATCACGGGTGAAGAGTTCATGCACATCCTGAATGCGCAGTAAACTCCATAAATAGAAAGAGGGCACAGCCGAGCGGCTGTGCCTTCTTTTTGCTATTTACAGGTTGCTTTCTTTTCTGCTCGTGCGGCTGCGCAGGTAGTCGCCAAGGTTTGTGATGCAAAGGAGCGTCACGACCAGAAATGCGCCGGGGATGGGCAAGATCCACCACGCGTCGGTCATCAGCGTCTTTTCCGCGAGCGAGAGCATGCTGCCCCAGGTCACGACCTCGATGGGCAGGCCGAGGCCCATGAAGCTGAGCGTCGATTCGGCGATGATGGCGCTGCGCACATTCATCACCACCATGAAGAGGATGGACGAGAAGAAATTCGGCGCAAGGTGACACCGCAGAATGTGGAAAAAGCTGCCGCCCATGCACTTGGCCGCGATGACGTACTCGCTCGCGCGCAGCTGCCTGACCTCGGTACGCACGACCTTGGCGATACTCGTCCAGCTCGTGAGGCCGATGACGAGCGCGATGCTCCACGCGCTCGGCGTGCCGATGACTGCCTGCAGGAAGATGACAAGCAGCAGGTTCGGCACGCTGAGAAGAATTTCGGTCAGGCGCATCAGCAGCGCGTCGAGCCATTTGGGCGCAAGTCCGCTGACCGCACCGAATAAAATCGCGAGCAGCGTCGAAATGACGGTCGAGCCGATGCCGATGAACAGCGACAGCTGCCCGCCGTACCAGATCATCGAGAAGATGTCGCGCCCCATCGTGTCCGTGCCGAACAGGAATTCGCGGCACGGCGCAGTGGAGCAGTGAGCAAGGTCGAGATACGTCGGGGCCTTCGTCATGATAATACGCCAAAACTTTCGCAAACAGAAAAGGATGATATCACAATGAAAGAAAACCGTAAGCTTTTAAGAGAAGTCCTCAAGGACATCCGCCGCGATATGACGGACGAGGAAGTGCTGAACCTGCTGGCAGACAGCAAAATTTCCGAAAATCCCGCGGGTGAGAAGGAAAAATACACCCTCGGCCAGCGGGCGGCGGACGCCATTGCCAAATTTGCGGGCAGCTGGGCGTTCATCTTTTCCTTCACCGGCGTGCTGATTTTGTGGATGCTTGTCAACACGCTGCTGGCGGCAAAGGCGTTCGACCCGTACCCCTTCATCCTGCTCAATCTGGTGCTCTCTTGCGTGGCGGCCATTCAGGCACCGCTCATCATGATGAGCCAGAACCGGCAGGAGGAAAAGGACCGCCGCCGTGCAGAGAACGATTATAAGGTCAACCTTAAGACAGAGATCATGATCGAGGACCTCTACGACAAGGTCAATGCCATCCTGGCCAGACAGACCGCACTGGAAAAACAGCTGACGGAGAAGGGCGAAAGCGCAGGGCAAAAATGAGGGAGGACAGAGCCGTCCTCCCTCATTTTTTGCTGTTTTTGCGCAACGCGGAATCCTCCTCCGCAAACCTGCGCGCTTTTGTTGAGATGCCTCTCCGGCGCGTAAAGCCCTTATACGTGCAAGACTCTATGTTGCTTTACAGCCGGAAGTGCTTCTTAAGTTCTTGGTTTTCCCCCAGCACCAGCAGCGTCATATCAGCGTCCAGCACAGTTTCCGGTGAGATGTTCACATCGGTCTTGCCGTTCCGCTTCACGCCGAGGATATTGACGCCGTATTTTCTGCGGATGTCCAGCTCGCCGATGCTGCGGCCCTGCCAATCCTCCGGCACGGCAACCTCGATAATGGCGTGCTGCTCGTCCAGCTCAATGTAGCTGAAAATATGGTTGGAGGTATAGCGGATGGCCGCCCACTTCGCCAGCTGCTTTTCCGGGTAGGCGACCGCGTCCGCGCCGTTGCGCAGCAGAAATTTCGCCTGCACATCCCGCTCGGCGCGGGATACCACATATTTTGCTCCCAGCTCCTTGAGCAGCGACGTCGTCTCCAGCGAATTCTGAAAGTTCCCGCTGATGGTGACATAGCAGACATCGTAATTGCTCACGCCCAGCGAGCGCAGAAAGTCCACACGGGTGCTGTCGCCGATCTGCGCGTTGGTGACAAAGGGCATACACTCGTTGACGCGCTCCTCGTCTTTGTCCACTGCCATCACCTGATGGCCCAACTCGTTGAGCTGCATGGCAAGATGCCGCCCGAAGCGGCCCAGTCCGATCAATAATACCGTTTTCATCGTGTGCTCCTTTCAGCCTACGGTAATTTTTTCCTGCGGATAGCGGGCATAGGCCAGATCATGCCCGGAGAATGCGGCGTAGATCAAGGTCAATCCGCCGACGCGCCCAAAATACATCAGCAGGATGAGAATGCTCTGCGACAGGACTCCCAGCTGCGGCGTCAGCCCCAGCGTCAGGCCCACCGTACCGGCGGCGGACGCTGTTTCATAGAGACAGGCACCGAGGGGAAGCTCCTCCGCTGTGCTGATGACCGCCGCCCCCGCAAAGGTCAGCCCCAGATACAGCAGCAGAATGGCGGCGGCGTTGCGGACAGTGGATGTCTCCAATCTGCGGTGGAAGAGCTGCAGATCCTCTCGCCTGCGGAAGGCGGCAATGGCGTTGGCAATGAGAACTGCCAGCGTCGTGACCTTCATGCCGCCCGCCGTGGAGCCGGGTGCTCCGCCGGTGAGCATCAGCAAAATGGTGACCGCCTGAGAGGCATCCGTCATCTCCGTCAGATCCACTGTGTTATAGCCGGCCGTTCGCGGCGTGACCGACTGAAAAAGGGAGGCCAATATCCGCTCTCCCACGGGGAGGTCCGCAAAGTCTGTCAGATAAAAGAGAAACGCCGGAATCGTGATCAAAAGCGCCGTCGCGCTCAGAATGACCTTGCTCTGCATCCGGTAACGCCGCAGGTGCAGACCGTGCGTACAGACATCGTCCCACGTTAGAAAGCCGATGCCGCCCACGATGATCAGCAGCATGATGACGATGTTGACCAGCGGGTCTGCGGCATAGGCCGTCAGCGAGGGGTAGAGGGAATCCGTCCGCCCCAGAATATCGAAGCCCGCATTGCAGAAGGCGGAAACGGAATGGAAAACGGACATCCATACGCCCCGCAGTCCATAGTCCCGGCAGAACACCGGCAGCAGCGCCAGCGCGCCCAGCAGCTCGACCAGAAAGGTCCCCTTGAGGATAAATCTCGTCAGGCGCACGATGCCGCCCACCGCAGGGGCGGAGATGGCGTCCTGCATGGCGCTGCGCTCCTTGAGCGTGATGTTCCGTCCGGCGAGCATCAGGAAGGTCACCGCACCGGTGATCACCCCCAGCCCGCCAATCTGGATCAGCAACAATATGACTGTTTGACCGAAGGCGGACCAGTAGCTGCCGGTATCCTGCACCACCAGCCCCGTCACGCAGACAGCGGAGGTGGAGGTAAACAGTGCCTCATGAAACGGCGTCCAGACCCGCTGTACTGTGGCGATAGGCAGCATCAGCACCAACGCCCCCAGCAGGATCACGCCCGCAAAGCCGAGGATCATAATTTGAAAAGAAGTCAAATGCTGCTTTAAGCGAAACACAGTCTCCGTCACATCACACACCTCCTTGAAACAATGGTACTCTCAATTTTCCATACAGTATAGCACGGCTTTTGCAATGTGTCTGTATGTATCTTGTAAAATTTTTAGGTGCAGAGTCCTTATTTGCAGCCCAGAGGCGGGCTGCAAAGCTGCGGTTGACAGCCTTTGGTGCATAGAATTCTCCGCGTGACCTGTAAATCTTTCCTGATTTTTTTACAGGAACCGTTGCCTTTTTTCAATATTTGTTTTAAGATAAGCTCTCTGTCTGTCATATTCAGCTGAAATTCTACAAAGCTTTTTAAAAAAGCCCCAACGGGAGAACTAATATGCTCAAAGAAAAAACATCCGATGTATCCATGACAAATACAAATCAAGGCTCTGGCACTGCTGCTGAAGCGGCAGTGCCCATGAGCCATGGCCTTTGGAATACGTGGCGCAAAAATCTCCTGCTGTTCTGCCTGACCGGCGTTTATGTGGAGCTGTGCCTGCATCTGTGCGTATTCGGCTCGATGGACCGGTACGCGGGATATCCTGTCCTGTTTGGCCTGCTGGGGGGCGCACTCTGCACGCTGGTAGTCTCAAGCCTGCCAAAGGTTCTGCGCCAGATCACAGGGGTTTTCCTGGTCGCGGCACAGGTGCTGCTGGCCGAGGTGCAGCTGGTCTATCACTGCATCTTCGGAGATTTCATGCCCGTCAGCCAGATCGGCATGGGCGGAAATGTGGTCGTCAATTTCAACTCGCAGCTTCTCTATGGGATCCGCCAAAATCTGCTGAAGATCCTGCTCCTCCTGCTGCCGCTGATTGCCGTGATCCTCTGCCTTGCCCTGCGAAGGGCGCAGGCTCTGAAGCTGCGGCTGCGCTGGAAACAGACTATGGCCTCCTTTGCCGTGCTCCTCGCACTGCTGCTGACGGTCACGGGACTCATGTATGTTGGACGGGACAACGCCTTTTCCGTCTATCGTACCTTCACCAATGTGAACACCTCCACCGACAGCAGTTATAAAAAAATCGGTATGCTGGCCACCACGGTGCAGGAGCTTCGATACATGCTCTTCAGCGGCAGCGGCAGCATTATGATCACGCCGTCGTCCTTGAATATAAGCGATGTTCCGCGGACATACAGCAGCAACTCCTATAACGTGATCGAAAGCATCGATTTTACGGCTCTTGCAGACAGTACCGACAGCGATATTCTCAAGGCCACAGACGAGTATCTATCAAATGCAACACCCACCCGCAAAAACAACTACACAGGACTTCTTAAGGACTATAACCTCATCACCATCTGCGCTGAGAGCTTCTGCCCGTGGTTTATCAGCGAGGAGCTGACGCCGACGCTCTACAAGCTGAGCCATACGGGTATTCTCTTTGAAAATTACTACGGCACGTTCCAGTCCGTCACCACCAACGGCGAATACACCATGTGCATGGGGCTTTATCCGGATATGTCCCGCACGAAGACGGATTCCAGCTTCAATGTGGCGGGCACCAACTATCTGCCGTTCTGCCTGGGCAATGCGCTCAAGGGCATGGGCTATCAAGCCTGGGGCTATCACGACTACATCGGGGATTTCTACAACCGGAACATCACCCACGCCAACATGGGCTACACGTTCAAGGCGGCGGATTCCGGTCTGGCCATGAAGATCGACTGGCCCTCCTCCGATCTGGAGATGATGGAGGCCTCCGTGGACGACTACATCAACAGCGGAGAACCCTTTCACGCCTATTACATGACCTTCAGCGGTCACTACCAGTACAACTGGGACAACGCCATGAGCGCCAAAAACCGCGACGCGGTGAAAGATCTGCCCTATTCTGAGCCGGTGAAGGCGTACATTGCCTGCAATCTGGAGCTGGAATACGCACTGGAGTACCTGATGCAGCGGCTGGAGGAAGCCGGCGTTGCCGACAAGACCTGCATCGTCCTGACCAACGACCACTACCCCTACGGCCTGACCGAAGACGAGTACAACGAGTTGGCAGGGCAGACGCTGGACACCACCTTTGAGAAGTACCGCAACAGCTTCATCTGCTATGTTCCCGGCCTTTCAGAGAACATCGTGGTGGATGAATACTGCTCCACGGCGGACATCTTGCCGACACTGCTGAATCTCTTCGGCGTGGACTACGATTCCCGCCTGCTGGCGGGCACCGATGTACTCTCCAGCGGCCTCCATGTAGCGGTGCTGTCGGATAAGTCCTTTCTGACGAAGACCTTCCGCTATGATGCCGGTACGGAAACCGTGATCCCCGCCGACGAGAATACCACAGTCTCCGACAAGCTGGCGGAAGCCTACCGGCTCTATGTGGACAGCAGGTTCCAGCTCTCCGGCAACATTCTCAACAGCGATTACTACGCCCACGTCTTTTCCAAAGAGTCCAGCGGCGGGAGCCTTGCGGACACGGTGGTATTCACGGACATCAAGAGCATTTTCAATCAGGCCAGCGTCCTCTATATGTACCGCAAGGGCTATGTGGAGCCGGAAGCGCCGGACACCTTCGGCGGCAAGGCCACGGCAAGGCTGGGCGAGTTCATCGATGTGCTCTACCGCATCGCGGGTCGTCCGGAAACGGACAACACCGCCCTTCCGGCTGACTACGAGAACGAGGAATTCAACGCGGCCCATCCCTATTATAATGCTGTGTGCTGGGCCTATCAGACAAGGCTGCTCCGGCAAAATGATCCCAATGCCGAATACGATGACAAGGTGGACTATCAGACGGCGTGCGTACTGATTCGCCGCTACGCGATCATGGCAGGCGTCGATACCGGCGTGAATCAGACGCAGCTCAGGCAGCTTCTTCGGGATGCCCCCGATCTTGGCAGAGAGGCAGCCAAAGCGATGCTCTGGTGCGATGAAAAGGACATCACCACCCGGGACAGCAGCCTTGACGAGCTGCTGGCGTCCGCTGGCACCCGCATCAGCCGCTATCAGATGACGTCGTTCCTGTTCTACCTCTGCACCTACGAGCTGGATATTGGCAGCTGAGCATGCGGCGCAGATCCTGCCGGAGAAGTGTTCCGCGACCGATTCGCAAAAAGAGTCGCCTTTCTCGGCTGTGTACCGGAAGATACCCATTCGATGCCGCACTACGCTTAATGTTGGAATAAGTAAACATACTCACAAGCATTACACTCAGTGTAGACCTAATGTAGATTCAGGCCATTCTGTGTTTACGAAAGTTTACATTGAGTGTAATTTTTTCTGCCTTGAATGGGTGGTCAAACAGGGCCGGTTTTCTACATTTATTACGAAGGGATGAGACATCCACCCCCCCTATGCTTACATGAAAGAAGGAGTTTGATTTGAGCAAACGAAAACACGGACCTACGATTGTACCGGCCTTATCCGCCAAGGTGGATAACAAAGAAAAACGATTCATTCAGGTTGGAAACTCACTGCTCCTCTCCAAGCAGTTCCACGCACTCAGCACCGGCAGCCGGTTTCTCTATTTCTGCATGGCCATGGAGAGCGACGGAAGGAAGAATTTCATTCTTTCACAAAAGGACGCAAAAAAGTACGGGATCGCGCCTTCCGGCCTGCGGAAGCACATCAACGAGCTGAAAGCTGCCCGGTTTATCAGAGTCTATTCCGAAAAGCCAACACGCGAGCCAAACCGATATGAATTTTGCCTGAGTTGGAAGCTGCCGCCGTCACCCCTTCGTTCGCATACCCTCATGGCTATTGTAGTAAATCTGTCTCGGATGGAAACAAGGGCGGGCCGTAAAAAATCTCACTGGTTATGTCTTTTAGAATGAGTGCCGGCTGACAGAACGGAGGTTACTTGTGCTGTTTTGATACAAGATTGGCATTTCTCTTGCGCAAAAAAGAACCAGCCGAAATGAATGAAAGGATACAAAATGGATCAATTCAGTTTCCATACAGCAACATTGGGATCAACAAGATCGAGAGTATGCTGCGCAGTCCGAATTGCCCGTTTGTTCTCTATGTTGGGTCCAAAAAGCTGGTCAAACGCAGGGAGTTCGAGCAATATATCAGCCATAAGTTGATGATTTGACGGTAAGTTCACTATTGAGAAAAGAAAGTCCTTGTGCTACAATTATAAAATGCATAGGGGGTTCTTCTCATAGTGGGAAAGGAGCTTCCGAATGGGTAAAAGTTTACGAGGCAAAGAATGCGGCAAGGGTATCTGCCAGAGAAGGGACGGATTATATCACGCACGTTTTGTAGACAAAGCAGGAAAACGACATGAGAAATATTTCCAGACGATTCCCGAGGCGCGTAACTGGATCGAGCAGGCGAAATATGCCGACAAGCACGAAGATGTGTTTTGCCCCTCGGACACGACGGTTGACGCATGGTTTTCATTTTGGATTGAGAACATTGTGGGCGATTTGGCACCCAACACCCTGCGAAATTATCGGGAGCGATACAAGCAGAACATCCAGCCCATCATCGGCAAAATGCTCCTTTCCGATGTGAAGCCCATGCACTGCAAAAAGTGCTGCTTTCCATGGATGCGGATTATGCAGGTTCTACCATCCGGCAGACCTATATCACAATGGGAACAATGTTCAAGGCTGCGAAGATGAATGACCTGATTGCCAAGCACCCAATGGACGGCGTTCGCTACACAAAGCCGGTCCGAGCGCCGGACGACATCAAATGTCTTACAACGGATGAGCAGCAGAAATTTATGGAGGCAGCCAAACGCTCCCATAACTATGCGCAGTATGCCCTGATTTTAGAAACAGGGATGCGGACAGGTGAAGTGATCGGACTGACATGGGATGCGATAGATTTCCAGAATCGGACGCTGACGGTCAACAAAACCTTGGAGTACCGCCACAAGCAGCACTTTTGGCGTGCAGGACCACCGAAAACGCAGCAGAGCTATCGCACAATACCGTTGACGGATCGGGCTTATGAAATCCTCAAAGGTATTTGGGACAGCCGCCCGGAGCAAAAGGAGTCACCGACGCTGGACAAAGCGCTTGAGTACATAGACAGACGTACAGGCGTTTCTTCTCGGCTGGTCATGCGTGATCTTGTCTTTATCAACTGGCGTACCGGGGAACCGGCGAAAAACAGTTCCTATGATACCCACCTTTACAAGCTATGCGACGAAGCAGGAATTGAAAAATTCTGTATGCACGCATTGCGCCACACCTATGCAACGCGTGCAATCGAAAGCGGTATGCAGCCGAAGGTGCTGCAAAAGCTGCTGGGTCACGCAAGTATAAAAACAACAATGGATCGGTATGTTCATGTGACTGCCGAATCGCTGGATTATGCCATCAAGCAATTTCAGCAAAATGGTGTAGTCTGATAAAATCCAATAAAGCCAAATGCGGAAATGGTGTAAAAATGGTGTAACAGCCAAGACACCAAACGCTGAAGCCCCTTGAAAATCAAGGAAAATCGAAGGAGAATGAGTACAAATGAAATTAGGTATCGTCGGACTGCCGAATGTCGGCAAGTCCACTCTCTTCAACGCGATCACCAACGCGGGCGCGGAAAGCGCCAACTACCCCTTCTGCACCATCGAGCCGAACGTCGGCATGGTGGCCGTTCCCGATGAGCGCCTCGATAAGCTCGCCGAGATGTACCACCCCAAGAAGAAGACCCCCGCCGTCATCGAATTTGTCGACATCGCGGGCCTCGTCAAGGGCGCAAGCCAGGGCGCGGGCCTCGGCAACAAGTTCCTTGAGAACATCCGCCGCACGGACGCCATCGTGCACGTCGTGCGCTGCTTCGACGATGAGAACATCATGCACGTCGTGGCTGACGCGAGCACGAACGTCCCCGTCGACCCCCTGGGCGACATTGAGACCATCGACCTGGAGCTCATCATGGCAGACCTTGAGATGGTCAACCGCCGCGTCGAAAAGGCGACGAAGATGGCCAAGGGCGACAAGAAGTTCCTGCACGAGGTCGAGCTCTTCTCTGCTCTTGCCAAGCACCTCGACGCGGGCAAGAGCGCGCGCACGTTCGAGGTTTCGTCCGACGACGCTGAGCTCATCGCGACCGCCGATCTTTTGAGCCTCAAGCCCATCATTTACGCCGCGAACATGGACGAGGACGGCTTCGCGAATCAGGACGGCAACCAGTATCTCCAGCAGGTCAAGGAGCTCGCCGACCGCGAGGGCGCGCAGGTGCTGCCGATCTGCGCCAAGCTTGAGCAGGACATCGCCGAGCTCGACGGCGAGGACCGCGCGATGTTCCTCGAGGAGCTCGGCATTCAGGAGTCCGGCCTCGACCGCCTGATCAAGTGCTCCTACGCGCTGCTCGGCCTCATCTCGTTCCTGACCTACGGCGAGGACGAGTGCCGCGCCTGGACCATCAAAAACGGCACCAAGGCCCCGCAGGCCGCGGGCAAAATTCACTCCGACATCGAGCGCGGCTTCATCCGCGCCGAAACGATCAATTTCGACGACATGATCCGCTGCGGCAGCGTCGCGGCGGCAAAGGAAAAGGGATTGCTGCGCAGCGAGGGCAAGGAGTACGTCGTCAAGGACGGCGACATGATCTACTTCCGCTTTAACGTGTAAAATTCCGAAAATTCCATCATAAATTTCCGAAGGCGGTGCAGCTCAGCTGCACCGCCTTTTTTAAGTGAAACGAGTGCGCTACCATGGTAGCGATTCTGCAAACCGTTGGTATCACAGGAAAAACCGCACTTTAAATTTTTGAACCGCTACCAAACCGCTACCGCGATAAGCCCGCAAAGCGCTGGAATACAAGGAAAGGCGAAAATCCTAAGGGGATGCGGCATCCGCCGAATTGAACGATTTTGCCATGATTCTGCTGCATTTTGATTATTTTCTATTATTTCTGCAATAATTTGAGAATTTACGAATTTTGGCGGCAACCACGGGGAAGCGGGAGAGACGGCGGGTGTTCGGCCGCGAGAAGATGGAAATTTATGAAAGGAGAGTAACATCTATGAAAAAGTTACTCGCAATGGTGCTGGCTCTGGTCATGACTCTGTCTCTGGCCGTCAGCGCCAACGCAGCCTTCAAGGATGACAAGAGCATCAGCGATGATTACGCTGAGTCTGTTGCCGTTCTGAATGGCATGGGTGTGTTCAAGGGTTATGAGGATGGTTCCTTCAAGCCCGAGGGCAACATCACCCGCGCTGAGGTAGCTACGATCGTCTATCGTATCTACACTGCCGACGTCGCCAAGAACGATAAGTCCGGCCTCTATGCCACTTATAACAAGTTCAGCGACATGGCTGGTGCCGGTTGGGCTCAGGGCTACATCGGCTACTGCGCCAACGCCTCCCTCGTCAAGGGTTATCCCGATGGCACCTTCAAGCCGTCCGGCAAGGTCACCGGCTATGAAGTCCTCGCCATGATCCTCCGCGCTGTCGGCTACGACAAGAACAACGAGTTCTCCGGCGCTGACTGGGCGCTCCATGTTGCGCAGACCGCGCAGCAGCTCGGCGTTCTGGACAGAGTGGCGAAGACCACCGACCTGAACGCTCCCGCTTCCCGTGAGCTGGTCGCTGAGCTCCTGTTCCAGGGCATCCAGAAGGCTCAGGTCACCTACACCCCGGCCTTCGGCTATGTGACCGATAAGGTCATCGGTGCCAAGAACAACAGCCTCGGTGAGAAGAACTTCAAGCTCGACTCTGCTAAGTCCTCCGACAAGTGGGGCCGTCCCGCCACCAAGTGGACCTACAACACCGGCGACAAGGCCACTACCTTCGTTGAGAAGCCCGACCTGACCTACACCAAGGCTGTTACTGAGTGCGACGTCGCTCACGACGCCGGCCTGAAGGTCGATACCGCTTACACCCTGTATGTCAACGGCCAGAAGCAGCCCACGACCTACACGGTCAACCTGACCGACACCGTCACCAAGATGGGTGCTCAGGGCCGTCTGGTTGAGGTCTATGACGATACCATCGTCATGATCGACACCTTCCTCGCCAAGGTCACCTATGTTGCTCCTGCCGCTTATGACGCTCAGGGCCACCTGCGCACCGAGGCTACCATCAAGCTCGATGTCTATGCCACCAAGGGCTCCACTGCTGCTACCACGCTCACCCTCACCAACGGCGAGGATGCGTATCCGTATGCTGTCGGCGATTACGTTCTCCTGAACGCCTACACCAACGCTGTTAACAGCGCTACCGAGAGCGGCCTCATCAAGACCGGCGCTGACAAGTACGGCGAGATCGTTTCCAAGGCCACTTCCATTGACGGCGCTCAGAGCGTGATCTACTACAACGCCAAGCAGCACAACGTCGAGGGCACTGTCTATGACGATGCTGCCAAGTTCTACTTCGACAACGCGGTGGCCAGCACCAACAAGTTCACCTGGTTCTTCGATCAGTACAACAACCTCATCGGTAACGTTGAGATCGCTGCTGCTACCAGCTACGGCGTCATCAACTCCATCTGGTGGGCTGGCAACGCTGCGGACGGTTCCGGCGTTGCTAAGGCGAATGTCACCTACATGGACGGCACCACCGCTGTGGTCGACCTGAGCAAGATGACCTACTTCGACGATACTGCTTCCGGCGTTGTGGCCCCCAAGATTGCGAGCGGCAAGGTCACCCACAGCACCGGCATCCAGAACAAGGTCATGAAGGTTGATGGTGACTACTTCTACGTTGACTCCTACATCAACACCAACGCTGTCTGTGATGTCAACGGTATCCTGAACGGCCACCTCTTCCAGTTCACCACCCAGGCAAACGGCACTCTCGCCGCTGTCGAAGTCGCTACCGGTGTTGACGCCAAGTTCCACAACGAGAACCTGTTCGTCAGCAAGAACACCCAGTACAACGGCAGAAACCTGATCGTTGACGATGCCACCGTCTTCCTGGTCCGCAACAACACTACCAATCCCTACACCTTCAAGTCCATCGTTGGTCTCGGCAACATCGACAACTATGCTCAGGCTGAGGTCGACTTCGTCGATCTGAACGGTGATAAGGTCGCCGATTACGTCTACGTCATCGCTGATCCCGTTGCCGCCAAGGTCACCAGCCTCTTCTACTATGCCAACGAGCAGGTCTCCTATGACGCCAAGACCGGTGTCTACACCATCCCCGGCTACGTTGACGGCGTGAAGGGCAACATCTACGGCTCCAAGGACGACGCTATCGTCCTCACCCTGCTCAACGCCCTCAGAACCCAGGCTACCAATAAGGTCGCCGGCGGTCTCTTCAAGGTCGCTCTGAGCAACAACTACGTCAAGGATTATGTCGCCATCGCTGCGATCGGCACTGAGTCCTCCACCACCGCTGCCATCACCGCCTTCACCGGCTATCCCATGGCTGCTGCCTACACCGGTTACACCGTTAAGGTCGACTCCATCGTGGGCGCTGACAAGGACACCTACAAGAACTCTGTCTACACCGACTATGTCGATGGCACCATCACTGGCGACAAGTTCTACACGGTTTCCGGCAACGGCGTTGACGGCCTGACCAAGATGCCTCTGGCTCTCGGCGATGTCACCACGCAGAACGTCATCGTTGTTTACAACGCTGATTCCGCTGGCACCTCCGCCACCCTCAACCGTCTGGCGCTCCAGGTTTACGCTGTGAACAAGGTCGACACCTCCACCAACCCCGATCCTCTCGCTACCTCTTACACCTACACCCTGAACATCGTGAATAAGGACACCGGTGCTGTTCTCCAGTCCTACGCCAAGACTGTTAAGAATCCCGTTAATGGCACCTACACCATCACCCTTAATGGTGCTGCTACTGAGTTCGGCGTCTCTACCGCCAAGCTCACCGCTTTCGGTCCCGACTCCATCACCCTCACCATCGACAGCGCTGTTGGCAAGCTCACTGATTCTGGTGTTCTCAACGCTTACTACGCCAACTAATCATTGACGTAAGCGCAAAAAATCTCTGAATAGAGTTTCAGCCCTCGGCTCTTTTGAGCCGGGGGCTGTTTTTTGTTTTTCTGCGTCTCAGTCCGCGTCACAGCCGAGCACCACATAATGATATGTTTTGCCCGCCTCATTGAACTGAATGGCGGGCGGGGCGAAATACTGATCCTCTTCCTGCTGGCAGAACCAGCTTACGCTGCTGTTGTCCCATATCGCCGCGTTGCCCCGGTTATTCGAGTTGTAAAACCCGCTGACACCGCGCAGCGCCCAGTGCTGCGTGTCGCTCTGCTCGCTCACCATCACAAGCAGCGGGTAAAAGCCGCAGTCGATCTTGTTGGGATTTTCCGCGCCGCTCAGACCGTTGCCGGCGTAGCTGCCGTATTTGATGCGGCAGATTTTACCGTTTGCGATCGTCTGCGCCAATGCCGTGATGCGCTCCGCCGCCGTGCCGTCGGCCTCGCTGCGCGCGTCGGTCTCCGCCTTGAGCGCCGCGTCGATGCTCGCAAACGCGGCGTTGAAGTCCTGCATTTTGATCGGGTCCTCCTCGACCCATTGCGGAAGTTTGTAATTTGTTGTCGTCTCCATGCTCTTTCCCCCAAATTTTGATAATGTTGGAAAAGGCAGCCCACACCCCCCTGCAAACGCGGGAACACTGATGCATGATTTGCCTTTTCATGATACGCCGTATCATGAAGAAACGTTGCACACAACGCGGCAAAAAGCTGTACCGCCTCCGGTATTAGAATTCACGATACCACAAATTGCCGCGTTGTGTGCAACGATCGCCGTTGTGCGCGGGAACTTTTTCGGCTATCATACGTCTATAGAAGTATCCGAAAGAAATGAGGAACGAACGATGAAGAAGCTCCTTTCCCTCCTGCTCCCGCTCGCGCTGGCCCTTTCCCTCGCCGCTTGCGGCGAAAAAAGCGCAGACGAGGCCGCGCGCCAAACCCCGCCAACACTGACGGTGACAAGCGCAAACGCTTGCGGCGTCACCCTCAAAAGCAGCAGCTACGACTGGACCTACCCCCAGGGCCTACAGAGTATGACCGTCATTGCCTGCGGCGCGCACCCGCTGGACGAAACCTCCCGTGACATCACACCTGTACTGGAAATGCCCTTTACAGTGTCGGCCGCCTATTTCTACACCGTAACGCTCGATTTCGGCGATAATTCGCCCGATTCCGTCAGTCTCCGCTGCTGGCCGTCCGACGCCTGGGGCAGCACCGGCATGCCGTCCGAGACCGTGACCGCCCAGCGGCAGGATAACGGTACATTCCGCGCAGAACTGCCGCAAAGCGACGGCATTTTCGCCGTCGACGCGCTCTGGGACGGCAGCAGTGCGACCTACACCTTCTGCACGCAGGCGGAGGGGAGCGAAGAGCTCCACCCGGGCGCGGTGCTCAGCATCGGCGAGAGCGAAGACATCCGCAAGATCGACATCTCGTGGCGCAGCGGCAGCGTGAACATCTATACCGCCGAGCAGAGCGCGCAGATCAGCGTGAAGGAGGAATCCACCGCGCCGCTCGCCGAGAGCGAGAAGATGGTCTGCGCGATCGACGGCGACACGCTGCGCATCCGCTTCCTCGGCGACGCTTACCGCGGCAGCTACAACGGGGAAAAGCACCTCGACGTGGGACTTCCGAGGGAACTGGTCAGCGCCGGTCACTTTGAGGAGATCGAAGTCGAAACAACGGACGCCTACACCATCGTGGGCGCGGACGTTTCCGGCAGCATCAAGCTTTCGACCGTCGGCGGCGACGCGCGCGTGATGTGCGCAACCTGCCCCACGGTCGAGATCGAGACGGTGAACGGTAGCGTGGGCGTGGTGGACGGCACATGGGGGAAAATCGAGCTCTCGACCGTCTCCGGCGCGATCGAGCTGGCGGGCGATGCGGAGAGTGCCGAGATCGAAACCGCGAGCGGCAAGGTGGATATCGCCGGCGCGCTCGGCGCGCTGGACTTCGAAAGCGTCAGCGGTGACCTGATTTTGGCTACCGAGCGTGCGCTGCGCCTTGATGCCGAAACGGAGAGCGGTAGCATCTATCTGACCCTTCCCGCGCAGGACGGCTTTACTCTCGACTATGAAATGAAAAGCGGCGCGTTCCGCTCCGCGCTCACCGAGCGCGAAGGAGCGCTCATCACCTGTCTCGACGACCACGCGACGCACTACTCTGTGCCCGCGCTCGACGGCGGTGCGGTGAGCGAGCTTACAATCGAAACGATGAGCGGCGAGGTGACGATTGGAGCCTCTTCCTCTGGAAGCAACTGAAACGAAGAAAAAAGAGAGCGGCAGCGCCGCTCTCTTTTTTCGTTATTTTTCGTCGATTGCAAGCCACGTCTGGTCGAAGCCGTAGGGGAGCAGCTCCTTGATGTGCAGGTGCTTTTCTTCGTTGTCCTTATTCAGGCACACGACCTCCATGTCGGGCCCGAACTCGTAGAGCACCTGACGGCACGCGCCGCAGGGGTAGCAGTAGTCGTCGCTGCGCCCAGCGATGACGATGCGCTTGAAGCGCCGGTGCCCCTCGCTCACGGCCTTGAACGCCGCGGTGCGCTCGGCACAGTTCGTCAGGCCGTAGCTCGAATTTTCGATGTTGCAGCCGGTGAAGACCGCGCCGTCCTCACATTCGAGCGCCGCGCCCACGGGAAAGTGGGAATACGGCACATACGCCATGTCCAGCATGGCGACGGCCTTCGCCTTGAGTTCTTCTAACGTTGCCATAATAACGCCTCCTCACCAGTCTACGCCAAGATCGGGACGGACTTGCGTATCCATGATGTCCTCGGCATTATAGAATTGCAGATAGCGGCTGCGCGAGTGGCGCAGCGTGGTGCCGTCCGGATGCAGACGGTCGCAGATGACGGCGGAAATGTCGGGCTTCACATAGCTGAACGAACTCGTGCCGACGCTCGCGAAGATGCGGAAGCCCTGGCTTTGCAGGTACTTGAAGCGCTCGCCGGTCTGGTGCCAGTCGTCACCGTCGGGACGGCCGCCGTGGGGGTAGAACAGAATTTGCGTCGGACCGACGAGCGAGCCGACCTCGTCCGCCCAGCGCTCGGTGTCGTTGATGACGGTCTGGAGCGGTTTGGTGTCGAGGCGGATGTGGCCCCAGGTGTGGCTGCCGAACGTCCAACCGGTCTCCTTCAAACGCGCTATGACGGGCTTGACCGCTTCGATCTCGCTCGCGCGGTAGGCATCGAACGCGGGGCGGTCGGGCGAATCTGCCGCGATGTCGCGGTCATCCTGCGTGCGATAGCCGAGTATCCCCTGATAGCCCGTCAGCGAGAAGATGGCCTTCGCGCCGTTCAGCGAAAAGTCGGGGTGCTCGTAGACAAACTGGTCGAGAATGGGCGTCGCGTCGAGTTCCTTGGTCAAAAAGGTCTCATTTGTGTACGGATCGGTGCACTGCGCCCAGATCTCGCCGTCGTCGCCGACGACGAGCTTGCTCGTGAAGCCCTCGTCGAGCATATAGGGGTAGTAGTTCACGTCGTCAAAGCTGATGACGAGCGGCTTTTTGCCCTCTGGCAGCATCAGGGTGTTTCGCACCATGTGCGTGCCGGTCTCGTCCGTCACCTCGCTCCAGACGTCTTCCATCGCGACTAAAATGTAGCCCTTGTCGTACACGGACTGCAAAATTTTGTTGTATTCGTCGACCGTCACCATCCAGTCGTCGAGGCCGTAGCGCTGATCCTGACTGGCATTGCAGTCGTGGAAGGCCCACTGCGGATAGGCGATGATCGGGTGGAAAAAGAGGTGCTCCACCACCTGATCCGGCCCCCAGGCCTGCGTGAGCTGGTCCTCCGACCAGTAGCTGCGCACGGCGTCGTAGGGGTCAGTTGTATCGTCAGTATTGTTGTCGGTGTCGCTGCCATTCTCGTCCGTGACGGTCTGATCGTCGCCGTCGGACGGCGTCGTCTTATCGCCGCAGGCAGTCAGCAGCGACAGCACCATCAGCACGCTGAGCAGCAGTGCAAAAAAGTGTTTCATGTCAAAATCTCCTCTCTCAAAACTGCGCGGTCATTATAGCAGACTTCACTTCTTTTGACTACGCTTTTCGAGCTTTTGTTCCCATTTGTAACTATTTACCACAAATAATTAAAGCGTCACAGCTTTTCGCATCCGCAGACGCGAAATGATTTCGAATCGTTTTTTGGCGCGACATGCGCGTGCCAAAAAACTCTTCTCGCTCCGCGCGTGTCGAAGCCGCCCTTTGGGCGGCAAGGCACGAAGCGGAGTGTAATTCTCAAAAAACAAGGGACACGGTTTCCGTGTCCCTTATTTTTTGAATAATTAAAAGTCTGCGTTGCCCACGGTGCGGGGATGCAGCTCCACGTCGCGGATGTTGCCGATGCCCGTTAAATACATCACCATGCGCTCGAAGCCGAGGCCGAAGCCCGCGTGACGGCAGGAGCCGTAGCGGCGCAGGTCGCAGTACCACCAGTAGTCCTCGGGATTCATGCCGAGCTCGCGGATGCGCTTTTCGAGCAGCTCGATGCGCTCCTCGCGCTGGCTGCCGCCGATGATCTCGCCGATGCCCGGAACGAGGCAGTCCGCCGCGGCGACGGTCTTGCCGTCGTCGTTGAGGCGCATATAGAACGCCTTGATCTCCTGCGGATAGTCCGTGACGAACACGGGGCGCTTGAAGATCTGCTCGGTGAGGTAACGCTCATGCTCAGTCTGCAGGTCGATGCCCCACTCGACGGGGTAGTCGAACTTCTGGCCGCTCTCCTTTAAGAGCTTGACGGCCTCGGTATACGTCACACGGCCAAAGTCGGAACTCTCGACGTGCTGGAGACGCTCAAGAAGGCCCTTGTCGACAAAGCTGTTGAAAAACGCGAGATCGTCCGGGCAGCGCTCCATCACGCGGCGGATGATATGCTTGACCATCGCCTCCATGACCTCAAGGTCGCCGTCGAGGTCGCAGAACGCCATCTCCGGCTCGATCATCCAGAACTCGGCGGCGTGGCGCGCGGTGTTGGAATTCTCGGCGCGGAACGTGGGGCCGAAGGTGTAAACGTCGCCGAACGCCATAGCGAAGTTCTCGGCGTTGAGCTGGCCGGAGACGGTCAGGCTCGTCTTCTTGCCGAAAAAGTCCTTGCTGTAATCAACCTTGCCGTCGGGCGTTCTCGGCGGGTTCTCTAGATCCAGCGTCGTGACCTGGAACATCTCGCCCGCGCCCTCGCAGTCAGAGCCGGTGATGATGGGGGTGTTGACATAGACGAAGCCGCGGCTCTGGAAGAACTCGTGCACGGCGTAGGCTGCCGCGCTTCTCACGCGGAACGCCGCGGAGAAGAGGTTCGTGCGCGGGCGCAGATGCTGAATGGTGCGCAGATATTCGACGCTGTGGCGCTTTTTCTGCAGGGGATAGTCGGGGGAGGACACGCCCTCGACCTCGATCTCTGTTGCCTTGACTTCGAGCGGCTGCTTGGCCTCGGGCGTCAGCACGACGGTGCCGCGCACGATGAGCGCGGCGCCCACGTTCTGCGCGGCGATCTCCCTATAATTAGAAAGAGAATTCGCATCCATCACGACCTGCAAATTGCGGAAGCACGAGCCGTCGTTCAGCTCGATGAATCCGAAGGTCTTCATATCGCGGATGGTCTTCGCCCAGCCGCATACGGTGACGCTTGCGCCGCCGTATTGCTCTTTGTCGGCGAAGAGCGCGGCAATTCTCACTCGTTCCATAATAATTTTCCTTCCTTTTGTGGGTTTTCACGGGATAATAGAGGTATTATATGCCACTTCCCGTGCAAATTCAAGCCCCGCTTTGTATTGACTTTTGACAAGTTGTATGTTATGATACAATCTTACCTCAAAAGGTAAACGTGAAACTTTCACCTATTACTTTACAGGAGGATTTTAACTATGAACAAGTATCTGGATATCGCCCCCGAGGTTGCCGAGGCCCTTGCCGCCGGTAAGCCCGTCGTGGCGCTCGAATCCACCATCATTTCCCACGGCATGCCCTACCCGCAGAACGTGGAGACCGCGCTCAAGGTCGAGCAGATCATTCGCGACGCGGGCGCCGTGCCCGCGACCATCGCCATCATCGGCGGACGCCTGAAGGCGGGCCTTTCCAAGGAAGAGATCGACTACCTCGGCCGCACCGGCGCGGGCATCCCGAAGGCTTCCCGCCGCGACCTGCCCGTGCTCGTCGCGCAGGGCAAGGACGGCGCGTGCACCGTCACCACCACGATGATGATCGCCGACATGGCGGGCATCCGCGTGTTCGCCACCGGCGGCATCGGCGGTGTGCACCGCGGCGCGCAGGAGACGTTCGACATCTCCGCTGACCTCGAAGAGCTGGCCAACACCTCCGTCATGGTCGTGTGCGCGGGCGCGAAGTCCATCCTCGACCTCGGTCTGACGCTCGAATATCTCGAGACCCACGGCGTGACCGTCATCGGCTACGGCACGAGCGAGCTGCCTGCGTTCTACACGCGCAAGTCCGGCTTTGGCGTCGACTACGAGCTCGACACGCCCGAGCAGCTGGCCAAGGCGTTCCACGTCAAGCGCGAGCTGGGTCTGCGCGGCGGCTTACTCGTCACGAACCCGATTCCCGAAGAGTACTCCATGGACAAGGAAGTCATCGACAAGGCCATTGCCGAGGCCGTCGAGGACGCGAAGAAGGACGGCATCCACGGCAAGGCCACGACGCCGTATCTGCTCGCCAAGATCAAGGACCTGACCGGCGGCGACAGCCTGGATTCCAACATCCAGCTCGTGTTCAACAACGCGCGCCTCGGCGCGGCGGCGGCTGTGGAGCTCAGCAAGCTCGAAAAGTGAGATATTTTGTCATCTATCTCGCCGCGATCAATATTCTGACGTTCTGCGTCTACGGCGCAGATAAGCGCCGCGCTAAAATTCAGGGCGTACGGCGCGTGCCAGAAAAGACTCTATTTGCACTCGCGCTGCTGCTCGGCAGCGCGGGTGCTCTTTTCGCAATGAGGGTCTTTCACCACAAAACGCGGCACTGGTACTTCAAGTTCGGCATTCCGGCGATCTTACTTGCGCAGATCGCTCTGGGGGTGTTCGTGTATGTGCGTTTTTTCGCGGCGTAAAAATTTTTGGGAAATTTTCGGGTTTTGTGAAACAAAACAGACGTTTCTTGCGTCTAATTAAGGAAGCAAAGGGAAACTGGGCGAAGAGGGAAGATAAAGAATTTATGAATTTTCCATTTTCCTGTTCCCTTATTTCCCGCGGCATGGTAAAATGTATGTGTATGAGAAAGGCTCTGTGCGCGCGGAGCCGACAACAACAAACACGAAAGGATGAAGATCACATGAAAAAATTTCTCTCCTTGCTATTGGCTCTGACGATGGTGCTGAGCCTCACCGTCGTGCCCGCAAGGGCGGCGGATGCGAGTCTGTCTCAGACCTCTGCTGAGATCAGTAAAGGTCAGAGAATCGAATTGACCGCAACAGCTCCAACAGACACAGTTACTGTTGGAGTGGATCAAAAAAAGATTGCCCCTGGGTCTAGTGTAACCTACAATTGGAGCAGTTCTGCTCCCGCTGTAGTTTCCGTTGCAGCTAAAGGCGTGGGGTTCCCCGAAGTGGGCGTTGTAACGGGTGTTGCTCCTAGCAGTGAAGCCGTTACCATTACCTGCAAAATGACAGTTACGTATATTAAGACCGAGGAGGTTAAAGGCGAGGGGGGGAGCGTTACTACTCCCGCGACGTATGACACTGTCGAAATTTCCAAAACAGCAGCTATCACCGTAAAGGATGCTATTGCTGCAAATGAGGTTTCCAAAGTTACATTTAATGGCCGCACTTACGATAACACCAACAGCGGATGCACGGTGTATTATCTTCCTTCTGAAGAAAGTGGTACGCTAGCAGACAAAACTAAGTGGACGATTACTCCTTCTACTTCTTCTACTGTTACTTTGAGCGATGTTTCCTACAGCAACAACAAGGCAACGCTTACGCTGACCAGAAAGGCTCAGGGCAGCAATCAGGATCTTACTCTTCGCCTTGAAATTCCCTGTGTAAAGGCTACTGCCTCTGGCAATGTTTCCGTTTCTGCTCCCGCTCTTGCTTCTGGCGAAAAGTACCGCGTTGGCACGGAGTTAACTCTCTCCGTCCTTGACAGCAGCAACAAGAATAGCCAGAATGTCCGTTACGTTTGGAGCGCAACCAAGGATGGCAAGGCGCTCCCCTCTGTGACGGTTTCCAGTGCAAACAAATGGACGCCGAGCGCAGCGGGCAACTACGTTCTTACCCGCACCGTGTATGAGGGTTCCGACGAAGTTGGCAAACAGACCTCTGGTACAATCGAGGTTAAAGCTGATAATTACAGAGCTGCGATCGTTTCACCGACGAGAGCTTTGAGCGTAACACCTAATTCGAGCAGAATCCTTTTTGCGCTTAGTTTTAGAGATTACAGCACCAATACAACCACTGGACTGCCGGTTTCGTTAGCGAATACTGATGTTACATGGACGGTTTCCGGCGGCAATGCAAAATTCGAGGAAAACAATAGCACTACTTATACCGCTAAGGGCTTTGGCATAGGGTCTAGTGTGGCTGAACCCGGCACGGCTTATGCTTATCTCCTGCCGGGTTCGGCAGCGGCAAGCACCATTACCGTTACGGCAAGCTTCACCTATAACAATAAGCTTTACACGGTGAGATTCAATAATCTCAGCGTTGTCAGTATGACGGCTAAGCTGAACGCGACTTATTATGGCGCCGGCAGCAACTATACCAGTTCCTCTCTGGCGTACTATGCAGATTCCGCCATTAAGAGCTATTCCTATGCGCAGCTCGCTAGCGGAGAGTCTGTCTCGTCTGTGCTGATCGATACCATCGGTATGAACAGCAACGGTCTCGGCCAGTTCAGCAACTTCAGTTCTGCATCGATCACCTTTACCCCGTATGTCAACAGCTTCGGCAAGGCTACCTTTACCGGCACGGCTGTGACCAACAAGAACAACCGCTTTGCGATCACATTCTCGATTCCCGTTACGCCTGTGCCCGTGAACAGCTTCGACAGCCAGACTGCCGAGCCGATCAGCACCAGTTCTGTCAACACGAGCTATAAGGTGTCTGCCCCCTCCGGCTATACCAAGTTCTATGTCCTCGGCAACAGCAGCAATCTGAGCACCAATCAGACGATTGACTATTCTCAGTACAGCGCAGCGCAGCTGAACAGCATGGGCTACACCAGTACCACGCTGCCTAGCACCTATTTCGGCACGAGCGGCCAGTGCACGCTGTATGTCATCGCTTGGAATGACTCTACCAGTTACACGAGCTACAGCAGATATTACTGTGGCCCGATGACCGTTACCCAGACCAACTACAACATCAACTACAACGGCGTGGCCGGTGAGACCGTCCAGTTCGCGCAGAGCGACTTCAACGACTTCATGAACAAGGTCGCTGAGGCCCGCGGCGACGCCAGCAAGGCCAAGTCCTATCCCTATGTCACCTTCGATTACGTGACCTTCTCCCTGCCCACCACCGCGCAGGGCACGCTGTACTATGGCGGCACCGCCATGTCCACCAGCAATTCCTCCGGCGCGTTCAACCGCAATACCAAGGTCACCAACCTCGATAGCGTGACGTTCGTCCCCAACGACAAGACCACCGCGAAGACCATCACGCTGAACTTCACCCTGTACGCGACCCGCTATTCCAGCTCCTCCACGAGCCGCGGCACGACCGTGAGCTACTCCGGCAGCGTCGTCGTCAACCTCGTGCGCGAGGACATCAAGTACACCGTCTCTCAGGGCGACAGCGTCCGCTTCGACGAGAGCGACTTCCTCAGCTACCTGCGCTCCACCAAGGGCTACAGCAGCAACTACACCATCGACTACGTGACCTTTGACCAGAGCGCCGTCTCCGCCGTCAACGAGGGCTCGCTCTACACCTACTACAGCGGCTACAACTACGGCGGCTCCGTCAAGACGACTGACAAGTTCTACTACAGCGCCACCGCCAGCCAGAACGCGCTCAGCGACGTTGCGTTCCTTGCCAGCCGCTACGCCAAGACCGGCGAGACCGTCTACATCCCGTTCACCATCTACGCCCGCTACGGCACGACCGGCACCGGCACCCGCCAGCTCACCGGCACCGTGGCCATCAAGATCGGCCAGACGATGAACTTCATCGACGTCAAGACCACCGACTACTTCTACAACTCCGTCAAGTGGGCCGTCGGCAAGAACATCACCAACGGCACGTCCAGCACCACCTTCTCCCCGTACAAGTCCTGCACCCGCGCCGAGATCGTGACGTTCCTGTGGCGCGCCGCCGGCAGCCCGGAGCCGACCACCACCCGCAACCCGTTCCGTGATGTCAACGCCGTCACGCACTCGAGCTACTACAAGGCCATCCTGTGGGCCAGCCAGAAGGGCATCACCTCCGGCACCAGCACCACGGCGTTCTCCCCCGATCAGGTCTGCACCCGTGCCCAGATCGTGACCTTCCTGTACCGCTACGCGGGTCAGCCCAGCGGCTACTACTCCAACCCGTTCAAGGATGTGGGCGCCACGAGCGAGGCGAGCTATTACAACGCCATCCGCTGGGCCGTCGGTAAGGGTATCACCTCCGGCACCAGCGCCACGACGTTCTCCCCGTATGCTTCCTGCAACCGCGCCGAGGCCGTGACGTTCCTGTATCGTTACACCAACGGACTATAAAACCTAAAAAATGCGTCCAGCGAAAGCTGGACGCATTTTTTATTTCTTGCAGGCTGCTGCGCGCATAATTTGCCCGCCGATGGCGGGCAAATTCCACACTTGCGGCCTGAGAAGTATTTTCCGCCACGCGCACGCCCCAGGGCGGCTTCTCTTGCCGCTTTGCGGCAATTCAC
>ENA-OYXY01000247-OYXY01000247.1-human-gut-metagenome-genome-assembly--contig:-NODE-247-length-28461-cov-10.339963_pt1 | contig 28461 bp, 9 predicted proteins | sample MGYA00244058_ERZ653438 | MGnify/ENA primary metagenome ERZ653438 (study PRJEB26926, sample SAMN06165026) | human gut metagenome | biome: ENVO:00009003; feature: ENVO:2100002; material: ENVO:00002003... | reverse complement strand
GCAGGTGAGGAAAGTCCGGGCTTCACAGGGCAGGATGCCGGATAACGTCCGGTGGAGGCGACTCCCAGGCCAGTGCAACAGAAATATACCGCCATATTCGTATGGTAAGGGTGGAAAGGCGAGGTAAGAGCTCACCGCTGCCATGGTAACATGACAGGCTCTGTAAACCCCATCCGAAGCAAGACCAAATATAGCTTCTGCAAAGGAGCTTGTGGAATGATACAGTTGCCCGCTGCATTCCAGGTAGGTTGCTTGAGTTTTATGGTAACATAAATCCTAGATAGATGATCACTCTCGACATAACCCGGCTTACAGTCCAACTCATTCCCTTTCATAGTATTTTTCTTATATTTTGAACAAAAAATACGGCACGGAGACATTTGATTTGCCTCTGTGCCGTATTTTTTATGCTACTGGTTATTCTTATTGGTTATTCTATATCCTTGTGTGAACCTTCATCATATCCTGAAGCATCCGCCACCTATAAATTCTCTGAGTATGGAATTGGCAGGTATGTATTCCGTGTCTATATCGTGGAACATATCTATCAGACGCAGAAGTCTCGCCGCATCCTGGTAATGCTCTGAAGTCTCATCTACCCCGAGCAGCAATGGTCTCGCCTCACGCCGTATGGCGGTATATTCGTACAACAGTCCCGAGTTAAACATCTCATCAGCCTCGCTCTCATATGGGAAGATATATTTCTCCTCTCCCCTTCTGACTGAGCTCCACATGGAAAGTGTCTTCTCCACATCGTTCCCTCTGGTCCTGCTGTCTCTGACTATTCTCCTGAGCAGTCTGCTGTCTAGGGTTGAAACCTTTGCCGGCTCGCCGTCCTCACCTTCAACGTACAACTGATTAAGAGGACTTATGTATATCTTGTACTTGTCTTCATCCGCCAGGCCGTATGTCATCTTCGGGTTAAGCGAATGGATTCCTTCCATGATGATAACATCATTTTCACCTATTTTGAGAAGGTCCCCATGATATTCCCTCACTCCGGTCTTGAAGTTGAAAACCGGAAGCTCTATCTCTTCACCGTCCAACAGCCTTGTCATATCCCTATTAAGTGTTTCAAGATCCATGGCCTCCAGGCACTCGAAATCATAGTTGCCATTCTCATCCTTCGGATTGTCTTCACGGTTCACAAAATAGTTATCCGCAGCTATCGCATGTGGTCTGAGTCCCATGGCACGAAGCTGGATACTGAGTCTGTGGGAAAGTGTTGTCTTGCCCGCCGAGCTCGGCCCGGATATCAGTATTATCCTGCGCTTCTGTTCGGAGACTTTTCTGGCTATCTCATACATGCAGTTACTCTGCATAGCCTCGCATACCAGTATGAGCTCCAGTCCCTTTCCTGAATCGATCATCTCGTTCAGCCTGTCGACCGAATCGATACCGACTTTCCTCGCCCACTCCTTTGCAGTTGTCTTTAATGATGTTATACTTCTTTGCTCATCACCCATATAAATATCTACTCCATATCCGATATAAGTCTCAATGCCTCTTCCATGCATTCCTTTTCATGCGTGAGCTCACCGGCACGCCGTCTGGCATTGACCGTATCCGCCTTCTTCAGTCCTTCAAGAACTTTTCCGGTCGAATCAAGCTTATCCCTCAGATACTCTCCGAGGATCTTGTCATGATTATGTATGAGGTAATATCCGTATTTATAATATACTTCATCCATGGCTGACTTATTACCAAAATCCTGTGCTGTCACATCCACGTTCAGTACAACGTAGTATTTGCCAGCATCTATCAGCATTTTTTCTTCTGTGATCTTCCAGCCATTCTCTGCGATGTACCTTCTCAAATGCTCTGTCTCCGACTGGGGCTGCAGCACGAGCTGACCGGCTGACTGTACCACATCCATGCCGGCTTCAAGTATATCCGTTATGAGGATTCCTCCCATGCCGGCTATTATGATGGAATCCACCTCACCCGGAGATATGGTTGCAAGTCCGTTTCCGAGTCTCAGATCAATACGGTCTGTCATATTCCACCTGGCTATATTATCCCTGGCTATAGCACACGGACCGGTTCTAACATCTGATGCTATGACCCGGTCCGATATGCCATTTGCCACAAGGTATATGGACACAAATGCATGGTCGCATCCAATATCACACACTCTGCCGCCGGGCTTTACCATGTCGGCAACAGTCTTCATACGAAGTGACAATTCTATATCTTTCATAATTATTATCCTCGCACCATCCATGCCAGATCGCGCGGTCCTCTCTGCTAGTTATACAGGAAATCCTTGAGCTTTCTGCTTCTGTTAGGATGTCTCAGCTTTCTGAGCGCCTTTGCCTCGATCTGTCTGATACGCTCTCTTGTGACATTGAACTCCTTGCCGACTTCCTCAAGGGTTCTTGGTCTTCCGTCATCCCATCCAAATCTGAGCTTTATAACTCTCTGCTCTCTCTCTGTAAGTGTGCTGACTACCTCGTCGAGCTGCTCGTGCAGCAGTGTCTGGTTTGTCGCCTCAACAGGTGTAGGGATACTCTCATCCTGTATGAAATCTCCAAGATGGCTGTCCTCCTCCTCACCGATAGGAGTCTCCAGTGATACAGGCTCCTGTGCGATCTTCATGATCTCCTGAACTCTCTCCTTTGGAAGTCCCATAACCTCTCCGACTTCCTCTGGAAGCGGCTCTCTGCCGAGCTTCTGAAGCAGATCTCTGCTCACTCTGGTAACCTTGTTGATGGTCTCAACCATATGAACCGGGATTCTTATGGTTCTCGCCTGATCTGCGATGGCCCTTGTGATGGCCTGTCTGATCCACCATGTCGCATATGTTGAGAACTTGTAACCCTTTCTGTAATCAAACTTCTCCACGGCCTTGAGCAGACCGAGGTTACCCTCCTGTATTAGATCGAGGAATAACATTCCACGTCCAACATATCTCTTGGCTATACTTACAACAAGTCTGAGGTTGGACTCAGCAAGCTTCTTCTTTGCCATCTCATCGCCTGCCTCCATTCTCTTGGCAAGCTCTATCTCCTCCTCCGCGCTGAGCAGAGGCACCTTTCCTATATCCTTCAGGTACATCTTGACAGGATCCTGTGTTGTGCTTGATATATCACCTGTATCTGTGAAATCTATCTTCTCAACATCCTCGCCCTCAGCGATCACGTCCTCGTCAAGTGTTGGCTCCTCCTCATCGTCATCTGTTATCTGAAGTATGTCCACACCGTTCTTTTCAAGGAAATTGAAGATCTTCTGCATGGTATCCAGATCAAGGGCAACCTCCTTGAGATCGTTAAAATGCTTGATGAGCTCTGTGTCCTCTATAACGTTCTTCTTGCTGTGAGCTATGTCAAGCAATTCCTGAAGCTTTGTGTTGAACTTTGCGTTGATCGCATCGTCCTCACTCACCTTGATCATATACTTGTCTTCATTTGAATTGATCGCATCCATTGTACTCATATCTTTCCTCCACATAATGTATTGTTTATTTCTTATAAAATAACTTTAAACTTTTCTATCTTTTTCCTGTCCTTGATGAGCTGCTGAACCTTCATCATGTCATTCTCGCTCTCAAGCTGCTTTTTTATGCTGGCAAGCTTTATCTTTTTCACGACCTCGGTTATGGCATTGCCAACCTCCTCCTCGGTCATGTCTATCGCCAGATCTGTCTGGAGCATGCCTGCCACCAGTCTCTGTTCCTCCACATCCTGGAATGTGTTCACCACCACAGCGGGCTCAACCTTGTGCTTCTCCCTGTACTGTGAGTACAGCTTGTCCGCTACGGTCCGGTATATTCCCGGCTCAAAGTCCGCCTCACTCACCACGCCGTCAAGTCTGGCAAACAGCTCCGGCCGGTTCACAAGCCATGTGAGCAGCAGCTTGGCGGTCTTATTATCCTTTGTCTCAGGTCTTCCCGGAGCTCCCGCGCTCTGGTCTCCCGGGAACTCTTCATAGCCCTGCTGTTTCTGGAGTCTGCGGGTCTCCCGCTCCACTATCTCCGGCTTTGCCGTGCCCGCAACACCGTAGGCATGTACCTTCGCGGCAAGGGCATCCTTGTCGATCACATATTTCCTCGCTATGGCATCGACATAATTATTTCTCTCCAGGTCGTCCTCAATATATGCCAGTTCCCTCGCTATCTGGTTCTGGAACTTGGTCAGCTCACCCGGATCGCTCTGGTCATATTCCTCAGAATATATCCTTGCGAGGAACATCATTCCGCTCTCAGCTTTCTTTATCCTCTCCTCAAATGCCTCGCTTCCAAGGTTCTGTATGAACTCATCGGGATCCTTGTACGGTCTCATATTGATGACTCTTGCGCCGACTCCGACCTCCCGGAGAATTGCTATGACCTTCTTCGTCGCCTCCACGCCTGCGCCGTCACTGTCGTACGCCAGATAAACCTCATCGGCATATCTCTTTATTATCCCAGCATGTCCAAATGTAAATGCCGTTCCAAGGGATGCCACGGCATTGTCAAATCCTGCCTGATGCATGGAGATGACATCCATATATCCCTCACAGCATATAAATCCTTTTCTCCTGCTCCGCCTTGCTATGTTCATGGCAAACAGCGTATGGCTCTTGTCGAACACCGCGGTATCACTGGTATTTATATATTTCGGTTTTCCATCGCCCATGACTCGTCCGCCAAATGCGATGACCTTGCCGTTTATATCCAGTATCGGGATCATGGCTCTGTTCCAGAACTTGTCCACACCGCCTTCCTTCTCGCTGATCTCAACAAGTCCCGAGCCCTTCATCTGATCATCTGTATATCCCTTGCTCTTCAGATACCTGTACAGATCATCCCTGTATATATCTGAATATCCAAGCGCAAATTTATTTATCGTCTCATCAGAGAGACCTCTTGTCTCGTGAAAATACTCATAAGCCTTCTCACCATGCTGGCTGTGCTTCAATATATAATGAAAATATGCAGCCGCAGTCTTGTTCATCTCCCTGAGCGTTATCTTATACTGCTCCCTCGACCTCTCCTGGGCGTTCATGGACTTCTCAGGGAGCTGTACTCCAGCCCTCTCCGCAAGTCTCTCCACAGCCTCCGGGAAATTGAGGTTCTCATATTCCATGACAAATGTAAACACGTTGCCACCGACTCCGCAGCCGAAGCAGTGATACATCTGTTTTTCCCTGTTGACCTTAAATGACGGAGTCTTCTCATGATGGAACGGACAGCATGCCTCGTAATTCGCGCCCTTCTTCTTAAGGCTTGCGTAGCTTCCGATAACATCCACTATATCATTTCTTGACAAGACTTCATTTATCACGTCATCCGAATAATACAATTCGATTCCTCCTGTTTGTCAGGTATGCTCAGACCTTCCAGGACTTCGGTATATATATACTCTTAAATGTCTCTATCGCATAATTGTCTGTCATACCAGCTATGTAGTCGCACACGACTGTCTTGGGATCCTCTCCCATATATATCATCTCAACACATTCATTTGTCAGCCTGCTGGCGTCCTCAATGAAGTATTCATACAATATCCTCAGCATCTTGTCGGCCTTGAGCTCCTCGCTCTTGGCTATCGGGTTAGTGTAGAGATATCTGAACATGTATGTTCTCAGCTTCCCCAGAGCATCCCCGATCTCCGCCGACATACCGACATAATCCTTGTCCTGACTCGTATTTATCACATCATGTATGAGACAGTTCAGTCTGGTGCGGGTATTCTTCCCGAGAATGTCGGTGATATTGGTCGGAAGATCCTCCTCCTTCAATATGTTACCCCTTATCGCATCATCTATATCATGATTGACGTACGCTATCTTGTCCGCCAGTCTCACACACTGTCCCTCCAGCGTATGCGGAGTGCATGATGTCTTATGGTTTAGCATTCCGTCCCGGACCTCCCAGGTGAGATTAAGTCCCTCACCACGGTTCTCAAGACGTTCCACAACCCTTACGCTCTGAACATTGTGGCTGAAATTATTGCCCGCGCAGGCCGCAAGTGTCCGCTCACCGACATGTCCAAATGGCGTATGTCCCAGGTCATGTCCCAGCGCTATCGCCTCCGTCAGATCCTCGTTAAGCCTGAGTGATCTGGCTATCGTCCTTGCTATCTGCGACACCTCCAGAGTATGGGTCAGTCTGGTCCTGTAGTGATCATCACCCGGCGACAGAAATACCTGAGTCTTATGCTTAAGTCTCCTGAACGCCTTGCAGTGGAGTATCCTGTCCCTGTCTCTCTGGTAGACCGTTCTGAGGTCGCACTGCTCCTCCGGTCTGTCACGTCCTGTGGACTGATCACTGAACGCCGCATATCTGCTGAGCACTTCGTGCTCCCTTTTTTCCTGCTGTTCCCGTATCGTCATAGAATCTCTCCTATCACATGATCAATATTTCTTACCACACATTTTTATTATTCTCCGTTTTTTCTCAAAATCCTTTTTTATTTTTCAAATTTTCTGATGAAAGAATGACATGATAGTAAGTATAGTGATATACTTATCTAAGATTTTTGAGGTGAATGACATGTTTGATTTTGAAGAAGAACTTAAGAAGCTCCCCCATGTCCCAGGAGTATATCTCATGCACGATTCGGGGGATCATATTATATATGTAGGAAAAGCCATAGATCTGTACAACAGAGTACATCAGTATTTCCAGACCGGCTACAAGAAATCCCCGAAGATTCAGAAGATGGTATCCCATATTGCATGGTTTGAATATATTGTCTGCGGTTCAGAGATCGAGGCTCTCGTTCTAGAGTGCAACCTTATAAAGGAGCACAGACCGCATTACAACACCATGCTCACGGATGACAAGGGTTATCCCTATATCCGCATTACTGTAGAGGAGGATTACCCGCGCATACTGTACAGCCATCAGATGAAACGGGATCACTCCAAATATTTCGGCCCATACACCAATTCCAAAGCGGTGAAGGATATCATAGAGCTGCTGAAAAAGCTGTATCACATCAGGAGCTGCAACAAGGTTCTGCCAAGGGATATGGGCCTTGAAAGGCCCTGCCTGTATCACCAGATAAAGCAGTGCATGGCGCCCTGTCAGGGATATATCTCCAAGGAGGATTACAACAAAAATGTCCAGGATGCCATAAGCTTTCTGAACGGCAACCACGGTCATGTGATCAGGGATCTCGAAAAGCAGATGAAGGAGCTGTCCGAGGATATGGAATTTGAACAGGCCGCCGAGATCAGGGATCTGATAAAGAGCATCCATCACATTGAGTCCACCCAGAGAGTCGGTGACACAAGCGCAGACGACAGGGATGTGATCGCCATGGCCACCGATCTTGGAAATGAGTGTGTCATATCCATATTCTTCATAAGATCCGGCAAGATGATTGGCAGGGAACACTACCACATGAGCGGCGTAAATGCTGAGGCTTACAGCACGATCATGGAGTCTTTTCTCAAGCAATACTACGCTTCCACTCCATATCTGCCAAAGGAGATCATTATCGAGCAGCAGATCGAGGACTACAAGGTCATCGAGGAATATCTGAGCGCCCGCCGGGGAAGTCAGGTACACATCATTGTTCCCCAGAAGGGAGACAAGCAGAAGCTTCTCAAGCTGGCAAAGGACAATGCTTTTCTGGTCATGAACCAGGATGCCGACAAGCTCAAGCGTGAAAAGGAGCGCACTGAGGGTGCGGCAAATGAGCTGGCACAGCTTATCGGAGTTTCATCCGCAAGACGCCTTGAAGCATTTGATATATCGCATATAAGCGGCTATCACTCCGTGGCATCCATGGTGGTATTTGAAAACGGACGCGCCAAGAAGAATGACTACAGAAAGTTCAAGCTCAGGACCATAGACGGGCCGGATGACTACGCAAGCATGAGGGAGGTACTCACAAGAAGGTTCACAGACGAGCGGTTTAATATCTACCCTGATGTACTCATGATGGATGGCGGCCGGGGTCAGGTCAACATAGCTCTGGAGGTTCTTGACGAGCTTGGTCTCAACATCCCGGTATGCGGAATGGTAAAGGATGACCACCACAGAACCAGAGGACTCTATTACAACAACAAGGAGATAGATTTTCCTGCAAATACACAGGCCTTCAACATGATAACAAGACTTCAGGATGAGGCCCACAGATTTGCAATCGAGTACCACAGAAGTCTCAGAAGCAAATCCCAGATCCACTCAGTTCTGGACGATATTGAGGGCATCGGTCCGGCAAGGAGAAAGGCTCTTCTGGCATACTTCAAGGACATAGACAAGATCCGTGCCGCCAGCATTGCTGATCTCGAGATCCCGCAGGGAATGAACAAGACTGCAGCCACTGCGGTATATAACTTTTTCCACAACGATAAACAGAAGTAACGAGGATTTTATGATGGAATACAACTTTTTTGCACTTATATCACGAATGAAATATATTGACAGATGGGCACTCATGAGGAACAACCGCGAGGAGAATCTGTGTGAGCACTGCCTGGAGGTGAGCATGATAGCCCACGCACTGGCAACCATCGGCAATGTACGCTACGGCAAGACTCTGAACGCCGAGAGAGCTGCACTCATAGGTCTCTATCACGATGCATCGGAGATCATCACCGGCGACATGCCGACCCCAGTGAAATACTACAACGATGATATCAAGACAGCCTTCAAGGATGTGGAAGATATCGCATGCCACACACTGCTTGACAAGCTGCCGGACGATCTCAGACCAGCCTATGAACCGATATTCTTTAAGGATGCCGACGACGAGAATGATGTATATCTTTGGAAGCTCGTCAAAGCGGCTGACAAGCTGTCCGCCCTGATCAAATGCATGGAGGAGACAGGATCGGGAAATACCGAGTTCTCCAGTGCCATGGGTACGATCATGAATTCCGTGTCACAGATGGCTGAGACTTATCCTGAGGTAAACGACTTCGTGTGCGAGTTTTTACCGGCATACGGCAAGACCCTGGACGATCTTCAGCAGATATAATCTAAAGCAGATATAGAAAAAATAGAAGCCGGAGCTTTTTGCCAGCCCCGGCTTCTATTTTTTATTGATTAAATTGCTGTTTTGTTTTTATTCCTGTTCAACATTTTGTTCAGCATTTTCAACTCTGTTGAATATCTCCATGAACTCCTGGCCTGTTATCGACTCCTTCTCTATCAGATACTGTGCGATGGCATCCAACGCATTCATGTGCTCTGAGAGAAGCTTCTTGGCCTCATCATATGCCTTCTTGAGCTGATTCCTAATCTCCTCATCGACCTTTGCAGCAGTCTTGTCTGAACACTGGAGCACTGCATTTCTGTCGAGATATTTTCCCTGAACAGTCTCAAGCTGCATGAGTCCGAACTTGTCTGACATTCCGTACATGGTTATCATCGCTCTCACTGTCTTGGTCGCCTGCTCTATATCATTTGCCGCGCCGGTGGTCACTGACTCGAATTTCAATTCCTCTGCAGCTCTTCCGCCGAGGGTCGTCACAATGTTCGCCTCAAGCTCAGCCTTGGTCTCCATATACTTCTCTTCCTCAGGCACCTGCCATACATATCCCAGAGAACCCATCGTTCTAGGAACTATTGTAATTCTCTGAACAGGCTCAGTGTGCTTCTGGAGAGCAACCAGAAGAGCATGTCCAACTTCATGATATGCAACGACCTTCTTCTCCTGGTCGCCGAGCAGCTTGCCCTTCTTCTCTTTTCCTGCAAATACAAGCTCCACCGCACCAATCAGATCAGCCTGTGAAACCATGCTCCTTCCGGATCTGACCGCAGTGAGCGCCGCCTCATTTATTATGTTGGCGAGATCTGCTCCAACCGCACCTGCTGTGGCAAGCGCAAGCTCACGGAGATCCACAGTCTCATCCATCTTGACATTTCTGGAGTGTACCTTCAGCGTGTCTATTCTACCCTGAAGATCCGGCTTCTCAACTATTACTCTTCTGTCAAATCTTCCCGGTCTCAGGAGTGCCTTGTCAAGTGTCTCCGGCCTGTTGGTTGCAGCCAGTATCACTATTCCCTTGGATGTGTCAAATCCATCCATCTCGGCAAGAAGCTGGTTCAGTGTCTGTTCTCTCTCCGAATCACCGCCCCTCACGCTGTCTCTGCTCTGGCCTATGGCATCTATCTCGTCTATGAATATTATACAAGGAGCCATCTCAGATGCCTGTTTGAACAGGTCTCTGACTCTCGATGCTCCGACTCCCACGTACATCTCCACGAAGCTTGATCCCGACATGGAGAAAAATGGCACGTTTGCCTCTCCGGCAACAGCCTTTGCCAGAAGTGTCTTTCCGGTTCCCGGAGGGCCGACCAGCAGTGCTCCCTTTGGAAGCTTTGCACCTATAGCCATATACTTCTTAGGGTTGTGAAGGAAGTCGACCATCTCAGTCAGGGATTCCTTTGCCTCGTCCTCACCTGCAACATCTGCAAATGTGACTCCGGTCTTCTTCTCCATATATACCTTTGCGTTAGATTTGCCAAAGCCCATCATTCCGCTCCGCCTTGTCACGAGCGAAAGAAACAGATAGAATGCAGCTATCATTACCACATATGAAAGTATCGTTCCGACCATGGCTGAACCGCTCTCGTCTTTTCCCTCATATGTTGTGGCATACTTCTCATGGGCCGTCTTAAGTCGGTCTGCCAGCTTATCGTCGCTTATCCTCACAGTCACATAGGTGTTCTTGTCCAGAGTTCCATCAGACTCCTTTGAGGTAAATTTGATCTTTTTGGCATATATCTCCGCATTGTCCACCTCTCCCGAATCCAGCATCTCCACAAATCCGCTGTACGGGATCTCTTTTTTCGTTCCATTTGTGATCTTGTCGTATGCTCTCCAGCACAGCAGTGTCAATATCACCGAGATGACAAGCAGAACCATGACATTCCTGTTTTTGCCTTTGTTGCCATTATTCTTGTTGTCGTCATTCTTGTCGTTTTGTTCTTTGTTGTAATCGTTATTCAACACGTTTCTCCTTTTACTCTGATATGGATATCCCATTTATCCATCTATGACTTTACCGCCTAACAAATTATAAGTCAAGTAAACTGTTTGTATGAAATTGTCTTTATTGACATTACGGGGGCTCCGGGGGTACACTTTTTTACAAATTGACAAATATATTCTATATGGGAGGGCTGCAATGCCGGGATACATAATACACCTGTGCGAGGGCAGATACATCGCAGATAAACTTCATATTTCAAATGAATCCCAACCGGAGCTGCTGAATGATTTCCTGCTGGGCTGCGTTCTTCCAGATGCGGTTACGGACAAAGCCCTGACACATTTCAGGCCGGAATGGCAGAACGATCTCATAACAAAATATCCGGACATCGATCACATATTGTCAGAATATCCAGTGGAAGCTATGACACCTGCCGACCTTGGCATACTTGCCCATCTCATGATGGACGCCGCCTATGTGGAGGAATTCTGGCCGCAATATTTTCAGTTTGAGGCAGGCGATAACACTCCCACCTGTGTGACACGCGACATAGACCATGTCCGAATGCACGAGCTCAGCATGCAGCCGGAGGGAAGGTGCATCCCATTCCGGGATTTCTTCTCAGAACAGTTTTTCTACGGTGATTACAATGTGACAAATCCATTGTTTATCAGGGATTTCTCACCGATCATACCGAAGGTTTCATCACCTGATATGACCATAAAAAAATGTCTATGTTTCTCACAGAGCAGACTGCGGAGTGATCTCGACTCATTCACCTCCATAGGCACCGATGTAGGCAATAATACAACGAATGTATTTCCATATAAAGCACTTAAGGACTTTATCATCTCTCAGGCGGACAGATTCCTCCGCCTCATAGATAACAAAAAAGCATCCACCAGATAAGCCTGTTTCCAGGCTCACCCGGTTGGATGCTTTTTATAGTTTTATTTCCGGCTTTCCCTTATCTAACTGTCAGTCACTATTTGACAACGATCTTCTTTACTGTTGAGTATGAACTCTTATATGTTGTCTTACCTGACTTGTTAAATGCACGCACCTTGAAGTAATATGTCTTGCCTTTCTTCAGGCCTTTCTTGGTGTATGAAGTAGTTCCTGCCTTTCTTATGGTTGCAACAGCCTTATACGTGCCACGCTTTGATGTTGACATGTATACGATGTAACCTGTTGCTCCCTTGGCTCTCTTCCATGCAATTTTCGCCTGCTTGACTCCGGCCTTCGCTGATACAACAGGTGTTGCAGGAAGTGTAAATCCTGATACATATGTTCCGGCATTCTCTACGATCGCCTTTCCATCCTTCTTGTATGCCACAACTCTGTACTTATACGTTGTTCCGGCACTGAGCTTTGAGCTTACAAATACGACCTTTGACTTGCTTGTGATGGTCTTGATCTTGACTGCTCTGTTGCCGCGGTATCTGTAAACTATGTATCCATCAGCGTTGTTTACCTTGCTCCATTTCATCGTTATCGATGCATTGCTTCTGGCACTGATCTTAAGATTCTTGACTGCCGATGGCGTTGTCATGATCCTTGCTGTAGCATCCTCACCAACGAGCTCCTTGCTGCCGACCTTCTTGTATGCAACTACCTTGAATGTGTAAGCTGTACTTCCAGTCAGACCGTTTACATTATAAGCTGTCTTTGATGTCGAACCAAGATATTTGTAATTGTCCTTTGCTACAAGTCTGTATACCTTGTAGCCTGTAGCTCCCTTAACTGTATTCCACTTGAGCGCTATCGACTTCTCTGCCCTGCTGCTGAATGAAATACCTGAAACCTTAGCTGGCTTTGTTGCTGCATTTATGACTGTCTTCTCGCTATACAGTGTCTTGCCTGACGACTTCACATATGCTGATACCGCAAACTTGTAATCAGTTCCCGCTGCCAGACCTGTGATATTGCTGCTTGTGCCCGTCACTGTTGCAACCTTCACATATGTCTTCTTACCTGTATCATATCTGTACACCTCATATCCCTGGGCATATGCACTGCTGCTCCATGATAGCTTCAGTGATGTTGTTGTCTCACCGCTTGCCGCAAGGTTCTTCACCTTTGCAGGAAGGATGTTGAATGTAACCTTCTTTGTTCCGTAGAAGTTGTTAAGTCCTGTGATCGTAACACTTGCAACACCCGGCTTCACATTGTTGCTGTACTCAACCGTGTACTCCTTTGGATTTATCACTGTACTGCCGATCTTAACTGTAACCGCCGGCTTGATCGCTGATCCTGTGTAGGTCTTGTCTGCTATCGCTGATACGGTTGCCTTTGATATGTCAAATGCCTTGATCCTGAATTGCTTTGTAACGCTTCCCTTGTAGTCGCCCACGAACTTCACAGTGACTGAAGCCTTACTTGTTCTCGTCATGGTGATTCCGCTGTTGTTCTGGTATGTGATCGTGTAATCTCTGCCTTCCTTCAGCACATTTGTTCCCCATGTTATCGTGACATTATCAAACTTAAATGCTGTGCCCTTGTATATAACCTCGGACTCAATTCCGTTTATAACAGCCGTGTTGCTTATATCTGCCTTGCTTATCACAAAGCTCTTCTTTACAGAATCTGTGTAGTTGCCTGCACCTGTTATTGTTATGACTGCTGTTCCTACATGAACATTGTTCTCGTACTTCACAGTATAGTCCGTTCCCTGGCTGAGCTTCTGTCCATCCAGTTCAACTTCAATATCCTGTGTTATTGCATTACCTGTGAATACCTTTCCTGTAATACCCTTGATCTCAGCTCCAGCGATACTCTTCTTTGTAATTGCAAAGTATCTTGTCACTGAATCCTTGTAGTTGCCCTTACCGGTCACAACCACCTTTGCGCGTCCTGTCACATCTGTGTTCATATCGAAGCTGAGTATGTAGTCAACTCCCTCTGTCAGCTCCACATCACCATTCTTTACCTTTACAACAGGTATGAGCTGGTTTCCTGTGTACTCGATCGATGTGCTGCACTCAACTGTACAGTTCTTGATACTTCTTGCTGTTATCTCAAATGTACCTGTTGTCTCTCCGGTGTAGTTGCCCTTTCCTGTTATGCTTACCTCTGCGGTTCCGACCTCAGTGTTGTTACTGTAAGCCACTGTGTAATCCGCTGCTGATAACACAACACCGTTGACTGTCACTGTAACGGCTGGAGTTACCGGCTTTCCTGTGTATTCCGTATCCTCTGCCACAACTACTGCATTATCGATTGATGCCGCTGTTATGGCAAATGTTGCTGTCACACTTCCTGTGTAGTTAGACCGGCTTCCTGCTGTAGCTGTAACCGTTGCTGTTCCAACGTTTACATTTGAAGCATATCTCACTATGAAGCCCGCGATATCTTCATCGTCAAGCACAAATGCTCCGTCACTGCTGTTAATAGCTGTAACTGATGGAGTGAGTGTCTTTCCGGTGTATGTCATGCTACTCTTTGAAAGCTCTGCTACATAACCTGTTACGTCTCTCTTGACGATCTCGAAAGTTGCCGTCTTAGAACTTACGTAGTCTCCATATCCTGTGATCGTCACTGTGGCAGTTCCAACATTATAGTTATTGATGTATGAAACCTTGTAATCAGTTCCCTGTACAAGCGTCTTGCCACCGTATGTAACATTTACCGCAGGTGTGATATTCTTCTTTGCAAACTCCTGATCAGGTATTGCACTGATCTTGGCTCCGCTTATATTTACAGGATCCTTTGTAATGGTAAATTCTCTCTCCACAGTTCCTGTGTAGCTTCTCTTACCTGTTACTATTGCCTTTGCCGGCTGTCCGCCTGCTGTAGGCTCAATATTATTGCTGTACTCGATCTCGTAGTCAACACCCTCTACAAGCACCAGATCTCCATATGTAATTGTGAGCTCCGGCTCTATCTTCTTGCCTGTGTAAATCTGACCCTCGATCTCGCTCACATGACAGTCTGCAAGATTTCTTCTTGTTATAGCAAAGTATCTGTTAACACTTCCTGTGTAGTTGCCAATACCTGTGATGGTAACACTTGCCTTGTCCGTCACGTTCTTATTTCCACTGTATGATACAGTGTAGTCTCTTCCTGCCACAAGTACATCGTCGCCGTATGTTACCTTAAGTCCGGCAAATGTTATTGCCTTTCCTGTGTAGGTTACGCTGTCTTTTATACCTGTTATATCTGCATCTGCAATATCAGCACCGCCAATAGCAAACAGCTTGCTGGCAGCTCCTGAATAATTGCCCTTTCCTGTTATCACCGCAACTGCTGCCGTTGTCACCTCGACATTGTTCTTGTAGCTTACGGTGTAATCCCTGCCTGCCACAAGCTCTCTCTGTCCGTCAACAACCGTGAGCTTTGGTGTAACCGCATTACCGGTATAATTCTGTCTGTCGATGTCCTTTATCTCTGCAAGAGATATGTCTCTGGCTGCGATATCGAATTTCTCAACCGCCGTTCCAGTGTAGTTGCCTATACCTGTGATGGTAACGCCTGCCTTATCTGTGTCTGTTGTGACATTCACATTGTCACTGTATGAAACTGTAAAGTCTCTGTCCTCCACAAGAGCTGTTCCGCCAAGTGAAACTGTAACTGCAGGTGTAAGTGGATCTCCTGTGTATCTTGCCGATGCCACCGTAATGTCTGCATCTGCAAGATTTCTGGCACTTATCTTAAATCTTGCTGTGGTGCTTCCACTGTAGTTACCCATACCTGTGATGGTGAGCACTGCACTGTCTGTCACGTTCACATTGTTGCTGTAGTCTGCTCTGTAGTCGCGTCCCTCAACAAGTGTCCTGCCTCCGAGTGTAACTGTGTGATCCGGAGTTACAGCTTCACCCGTATAAACTCCGTTTCCAACCTTTACTGAAGCATTGTCGACTGAAGCACCTACTATTGCAAATGTCTTGCTGACACTTCCTGTGAAGCCTTCACCCTCAAGTGCCTTTATAGTAACCTTACCTGTTCCAACATTTGTATTTGACGAGTAGCTGATCTCAAGGTTGTCAAAATCAGTAACTGTCACTGTCTTTCCAGCTCTCTTCACTGTAAATGAATTGATCACCGGTTTTACTGCTGTTCCTGTATACATATACTCGGATGCATCAAGAGCTATCTGTCCATCACTTATATCGACAGGATTGATGTTAAACTTAGCCGATAAAGATCCGGTATTTGAATTGATACCTCTAACTGTTACGGTTGCCACACCCTCATCGATGTTGTCCACATATACGAGTGCGTAATCCTCGCCGTATACAAGTGTCTTTCCACCAAATGTAACTGTCACATCCGGTGTGAGCGGCTGGCCGAAGTTGTAAAGCTGATCACTGATCTTGCTTATCACAGCCTTGGATATATCCACAAGATTCTTAGATATCGTGAAGTTCACTGTTATGCTTCCTGTGTAGTTACCAGATCCTGTGATCTTGATCTCAGCCTTCGAGCTGGCCGTTGTCTCATTTATGTTGTTGCTGTACTCTGTCTTGTAATCTGTTCCAGACACGAGAGCCTGTGCTCCGTCTCTCACTGTGACCTCAGGTGTTACAGCCTTTCCTGTGTATACCTGTCCGCCAATCGCATCGACGCTACACTTGCTTATGTCCTTAGCTGTGATCTTGAATGTTCTGCTCAGCTCTCCGCTGTAATTGCCGATACCTGTTATCACAACCTCCGCACTGTCTGTCACGTTTACATTGTTCTTATACTCTACTGTGTAATCCTCATCCTCGGACAGTTTCTTTCCGCCCAGTGTCACAACAATCTCGCCAAATGTTATGGCCTTTCCTGTGTATTCTGTGCCGGCTGGTATACCTGATACCTCTGCGTCCTCAAGAGTGAGACTCTTTATACTGAAGTTCTTCTCTACAGTTCCCTTGTAATTGCCCTTACCGGTTACGATAAGCTTGGCTGAATCTGAAACCTCTATGTTGTTCTCATATGTCACAGTGTAGTCCGTTCCTGCAACAAGCTGTACTCCATCGAGTGTCACCTTTGCATCCGGTCTGATCTCACTGCCGCTGTACATCTGATCCGGTATATCATTGATCTTCGCCTCATCGATCGCCTTTGGCTCAATGTCGAATGTTGCAGTCACAGTGCCCTGATAGTTTCCTGTTCCCTTGACGGTCACAGTCGCCTTTGACTTTGCTGTCGTAGCGTTTACATTGTTGCTGTAAGAAACAACATAATCAATGTCTGCATTTAATATCTCATCATCGAGAGTTACTGTCACAGCCGGTGTAAGTGGCTTTCCAGTGTAAACTGATGACTGGACATTCACATCTGCCTTGCTCAGATCCTTTGCAGTTATCGCAAAGTATGCGACAACTGTTCCCTTGTAGTTTCCTGTACCGGTCACTGTGAGGATGGCTGCTGTTCCAACATTTACATTGTTGCTGAACACCACATTAAAATCTGTTCCCGCAGTGAGTTTCTTGCCATCAAGTGTCACTGTATATGCAGGCTTTACTGCACTTCCTGTGTACACATGGTCTTCCACATCAACTACAGCCTGTGCGATATCCACCTCTGTGATCTCAAACTTCTTTGTCACAGATCCTGTAAATCCGCTTCCCTTTGCTGCCTTTATAACCGCACCAGCAGTTCCGACATTTGTATTGTCCGTGTATGTCACATCAAATGCTGTCATAGATGTCACTGCCGTCGCCTTGCCATCCCTGCTTACTGTTATCATCTTAACTGCAGGTCTGATCTCTGATCCCGTGTACTCAAATGAGTCATTCTCAAGTACAACCTCAGCAGTTGTTATATCTACTGGCTTTATGGCAAATGTTGTGCTCACCGAGCCTGTGTTCTTGTTGATACCATTTGCCTGTATCGTCGCCGTACCTTCATTGATATTGTCGATGTATACAAGCTCGTAGTCCACATCCTGTGTCAATGTCTTGCCGCCATATGTAAGTGTAACCTCTGGTCTTATGGCATTTCCAAAGTTGTAATACTGGTCATCGACCTTGCTCATTACAGCCTTTGATATATCCACAACCTCCTGTGCGATGGTGAATACCGCACTGTTGCTGCCTCTGTAGTTGCCCTTACCTGTTATGGTGACCTCAGCACTGTCTGTCACATCTGTGTTGTTGCTGTAAGTAATGTCATAATCCTTTCCGGTCTCCAGTATCCTTGCGCCATCTCTGACTGTGATCTCAGGCTCAACCGCCTTACCTGTGTATATCTGTCCGCCAATCGGATCAATGCTGCATCTGCCGATATTCTTAGCTGTTATGGCAAATGCTGTTCTAACCTGTCCGCCGTAGTTTCCTGTGCCCTTTATGATCACATATGCAGGATTCTTCTCATCTGTAACGTTCAGGTTGTTCTCGTAGCTTACTGTGTAGTCCGTACCGTTCACAAGTGTCCTGCCGTTTACTACAACTGCTATATCTGCAAATTCAATGGCATCTCCTGTAAATACTACCGCATCCTGGATTCCACTTATCTCTGCATTATCTATGCTGTATGCCTTTATAGCAAATGTTCTGGTCACTGATCCCTTGTAGCTTCCTCTACCTGAGATAATAGCGCTGGCCTTGTCTGTAACCGAATCGTTGTTCTCGTATGCCACTGTGTAATCAGTGCCCTCTGAGAGGACATTGTTGCCATTTACAATTCTCAGTTCAGGTTTTACTGCCTGACCGCCGTATGTCTGATCTGGTATCTCCGGTATGTCAAGCTTTGATATATCCATAGGAGTTATAGAGAACTCTCCCTGGACTGTTCCTGTGTAGTTGCCTGTTCCTGTCACTGTCACAACAGCCTTTGCTGTGTCAGATGTGACATTCACATTGTCGCTGTAGCTGAGCTTATAGTCAGTTCCCTGAACAAGAGTCTTTCCATCAAGGACTACACTGACTGTTGTCGTAACCGCGCTTCCTGTGTATTCAGCATCATCGGCCTTTACCTCAGCCTGTGATATCCTCTTAGGAGTTATGCTGAACTTCTGTGAGAGCTTTCCGGTGTAATTTCCGGTTCCCTCTATAGTAACCAGTGCATTGTCAGTAACATTCACATTGCCTGAAACTGTTACCTTGTAGTCAACGCCCTCTGCAAGAGTCTTTCCTCCGAGAACTACTCTGCATACAGGAGTGATTGCGCTTCCCGTATATACTGCACTGTCAACGCTGACCTCTGCCTGCTCTATTGAAGCTGCAACGATCCTGAAGGATGTGCTTGTGCTTCCTGTATAGCTCTGGCCTTCGCCTGCGGCGATCTTAACTGTAGCCGTACCGACATTTACATTGTCTGTACATGTGATCTCAAATCCTGCGAGATCTGTGAGTACCTTCTTAACTCCATTTCTTGTGACTGTTATCGATTCTACATCTGCTGTTACCGCATCTCCTGTGAAACCATATGAATCCTTCACAAGTGCGATCTCTGCAGTTGTTATATCTATAGGAAGGATCTTGAATGTCTTACTTACCTCGCCCTTATTCTGGTCGATTCCCTTCACTGTAGCTGTAGCCGTACCGGCCTCAATGTTATCAGTGTAGGTTACGCTGTAATCAACATTCTCTGTAAGCTTTCTTCCTCCAAGATTTACACTGAGTGCAGGTGTGAGCTCCTCACCGAAGTTGTAATACTGATCTGCGATATCACTTATCACCGCATTTGAAATGTCGAGCACTTCCTTTGCGATGGTGAACTCTGCTGTAAGCTGTCCGGTGTAGTTGCCCTTACCTTCTATAACTGCCTTGGCATTCTTGCCCACCTCGATATTGTCACTGTAAGATACCGTGTAGTCTCTTCCATTTTCGAGTACCTTTGATCCATCTCTTACTGTAACCTCAGGGGTGATCTCCCTGCCTGTATATGTCTGTCCTCCGATGGCATCGACCTTGCACTTCTCAAGACTTCTTGGGGTTATGCTGAAGGCTGTTCTTATCTGTCCACCGTAGTTGTCGTTACCCTTTATGATAACGTATGCCATGCTGTCCTCAGTGGTTGCATTGACATTGTTCTCATAACTTACTGTGTAATCTGTTCCATATACAAGTGTCTTTCCATTCATCACAACCATGATGTCCTTGAATGTGATGCTGTCACCTGTATATTCTGCACTCTCAGGTATTCCTGTCACAACCGCCGGTGCTATGCTTGCTCCGCATATCTCAAACAGCTTTGTAACGGTTCCCTGATAGTTACCCTTACCTTTGACTACTGCTCTCGCCTCTGTAGTCTTGTCTGTATTGTTGCTGTATGTTACATCGTAATCTCTTCCCGCAACAAGAACTGTGTCTCCGTTTCTTACGACCACAACTGGCTCTATCGCCTCGCCGGTGTATTCCTGAGCATCAATGCTGTCAACATCGGCTGCTGTAAGAGTCTTTGCCGTGATGTCAAAGTAAACTGTGAGCTTTCCTGTGTAGTTGCCCATGGCCTTGATGATCGCTGATGCCTTCTTCTCAGCCGTTGTGACATCTATGTTGTCTGCGTATGTAACCGTGTAGTCCTCACCCTGGGTAAGAGTCTTGCCTCCAACCTCAAGAACCATATCAGGTGTCAGTGCAGATCCTGTATATACCTGAGCCGGTATGCTGCACTTTCCGCCGTCTATGCTCTTTGCACTGATCTCAAATGTCTGGCTCAGTACGCCCTCATAGTTACCGCATCCGGTGATCTTTAACAGAGCGTCCTCTCCTGCCTCTACATTGTTTTCAGCCGATACCGTGTAATCCACGCCTGCTGTCAGCACCTTATCTCCCAGAGTTACCTTTACATCCGGTATAACCTCTGATCCGGTGTACTCAGCATCTGCCACGCTCACGACCGCACCGCTTATGCTCTTTCTTGTGATAGTAAATGTAGTTGATGCAGTTCCGGTGTAGTTCGTATCCTTTCCTGCACTTACAGTAACCTTTGCCGTTCCGGCATCTGTGTTGTCACTGTATTCCACAGTGAATGATGAGAGATCTGTGATACTCTCTGTAACATCACCATTTGGAACGCCAAGTCTTGTCACTGCAGGTGTGATCGCCTCACCTGTGTAGGTGAATGATGTTCCCCTGAGAACTACTGACGCCTTTGATATATCTGCCGGATTTATGACAAATGTCTTTGTAACCGACTTGTTGTAATCACCTGTACCTATGATCTTTACAGTTGCGGTTCCCGCATCAATATTATCGGTATAAGTCACTGTATAGTCGGTGTTAAGTGTGAGTGCCTTTCCTCCAAAGCTTACCTTGACTTCAGGGGTTATGGCCTGTCCGAACGCATATGTCTGATCCGGAATAGCCTCTATCTCAGCCTTTGATATATCTGTAAATACTCTTCCTATAACGAATTCCTTCGTTACCTTTCCTGTGTAGTTGCCCTTTCCTGTGATTATAGCCTTAGCCTTTGTTGTCTCTGTAGTCTCATTTATATTCGACTCATATGTGACATCATAGTCAACGCCGCTCACAAGAAGAACATTACCATTTCTTATCGTTACTTCCGGCTCTATGGCCTTTCCTGTGTATATCTGGCTTTCGATCTCCTCGACATCACATTCCCTGAGATCCTTTGCCGTAATCACAAAGTGTACATCCTTGCTTCCGGTGTAATTGCCTGTACCTGTTACTGTAAAGTATGTACCATCCTCTGTTGTGACTGCCTTGTTGCCTGTGTATGTGATCCTGTAATCAGTTCCCTCTGTGAGGATCTCGCTTCCATCGGCAACTATAATATCTGCAAATGTCACATCAGCACCTGTGTAAGCCACAGACTCACTGTATCCGCTGATGGCGACTCCTGTAAGTGACTTAGGTACTATCGCAAATGTTGTTCTGAGGGTTCCTACATAGTTGCCCTTTCCTGTGATAACCACCTGTGCAGGTGCATCCTTTGTCGTAACATCTGTGTTTCCTGTGTATTCAGCCTCATAGTCAACACCGGCTTTCAGTGTTGTTCCATCGGCCATGCTTACTGTCACTGCCGGGGTGATAGGACTTCCGGTATATGTCTGATCACTGATCTTATACGCAACTGCACTTGAAATGTCTGCTGCAGCTATTCTGAAGGTCTTTGTGATAGTGTCTTTATAATTGCCGGTTCCCTTTACTATAACGTTTGCCGTGCCGACATTGACATTCTTCTCATAGGTAACTGTGTAATCCACACCGTTTGTCAGAAGCTTGTCTCCAAGTGTTACTTCCACATCAGGAGTGAGCTCCTTACCTGTGTAGATCTGATCTGCGACTTCCACATCGGCATCAGTGATCGTTCTCTCTGTTATAGCAAACTCTGCACTGACGGTTCCCTTATAATTGCCACTTCCTGTAATCTTTACAGTACCCTTTCCTACGTTTGTGTTACTGCTGTAGCTCAGAGTGTAATCCCTGCCCTCTGTCAGAACCACTGTACCAAGTGTTACCCTGACAGCCGGGGTAAGAGGTGTTCCCTGATATACCGCATCGTCTACCTCAACTGCTGCGCCTGACAGATCTGCCTCTGTTATGGCAAACTCACCTGTCACGCTGCCCTTGTAGTTGGTGTTGCTCTTTGCTGATACGCTGATGGACGCTGTTCCTACATTGACATTGCTGCCAAAGCTTATGTCAAAGCTGTCCATATCAGTTATCATCACATCTCCAAACTCTATGCCTGTAACCTCAGGCTTCTGGCTCTTTCCTGTGTACACAAAGCTTCCCTGATCTATAACCACACGGCCTGCTGATATGTCCGCAGGGTTGATGGCGAAGCTTACTCTCTTTGTCTTGGAGTAATACTTTGTTCCGGTTATGATCACATATGCTGTTCCAGCATTTATATTGTTCTCATATGTTAAGGTGTAATCTGTATTCTCTTTCAGTGTAATTCCGTTATACATAACAGTGACTGAAGGAGTTACAGCCTTGCCAAATGCATATGTCTGCGCCGGTATAGCCGACACTGTAGCGCCGTTTATATCCACAACGCTTCTTGTTATCGAGAAGTAGACTACAGCAGTTCCTGTATAGTTGCCAATACCGGTGATCTCTGCCTTCGCCTCATCCGTCTCGTCTATATTGTTGCTGTATGTAACTTCATAGTCTGTTCCGGCCTTCAGGGTGACGCTGCCATTCTTTATGGTGAGCACCGGCTCTATGGTCTTACCTGTCCATGTCTGTCCCTGGATCGGGCTGATTTCGCAGTTTGCTATATCTGCCTTTGTTATCTTGAAGGCTGCAGTCTTCTCACCGCTGTAATTGCCTGCTCCGATGAATCTGACAGTCGCTGTTCCGATCTCCTTATTATCAGTGTACTCAACAACGTAATCCTGATTCTCTACAAGTTTTGTATCTCCAAGTGTGAGCTCATATCCTGTGAGGACTATGCTCTCACCGGTATACTCTACACTCTCAGGTATTCCTGTTATGACTGCATCTGCAAAGTCTGCCTTTGTTATCTCAAACTCAGCCACACACTGACCTGTGTAATTTCCACGGCCTGTGATAGTTGCCTTTGCCTTTCTTGAGTCTGTTGTAACACTTACATTGTCGCTGTATGTGACGTCATAATCACTGCCCTCTGTCAGAACTATCTCTCCGTTCTTGACTGTAACCTTTGGACTGTGGGCTGTTCCATCGTATACAACAGACGCTATAGGTGAGACCACGCACTTGCTTATATCCATTGCGGATATAGTGAATGTCTCTGATGCTGTTCCTGTGTAATTGTGCTTACCTGTTATCGTCACTGTGGCTGTACCCTTATCGGTATTTCCACTGTAGTCAACATCATACTCGGTGTCTGCGATCTGCTTTCCACCTAATGTAACTGTTATCTCCGGTGTAAGCGGAGCTCCAGTATACACCTGATCTGCAACAGTTATCTTTGCTGCACTTATGGATCTTGCTGCGATCTTGAAGGTCGTCTTAACTGTTCCGGCATAGTTGCCCATACCCTTCACAGTAACCGTTGCTGTTCCGGCATCGGTATTGTCAGCATATCCCACTGTGTAATCTGTTCCCTCTATAAGCTTTGTCTGTCCCAGATATACTGTCACTGTCGGCTTGAGTGCAGCACCTGTGTATGTCTGATCGGCAACCGTGAGCTGGGCATCTGTGATGTCTGCCGCAATGATCGCAAACTTGCCTGTAACTGTTCCCTTATAGTTTGAACTGCTTCTGGCTGTGAGAGCTATCTCTCCACTGCCTACATTTATATTGTTGCTGTATGTCACGTCAAAATCTGTGCCAGGCTCTATACTGCCGCCAGCCAGAGTGATTTCTGTCACTACAGGCTTGATCTCGCTTCCGGTATATCCGTAAGCATCCTTCTCAAGCTCAAGTACTCCTCCTGTCACATCGAGCTGTTCGATAGTAAATGATGTCTCTACGACTCCATGATACTCTCCGGCTCCTGTCACGATTATGTATGCCTTTCCGGCATTCACATTGCTCTGATAGCTTACTGTATACGCATCCTCTGGAAGCACCTCTCCATCCAGTGTAACTGATATAGCCGGTGTAATCTGCTTGCCATAGTTATATACAAATGGTCCCTTGTCTGTTATCGAGATGACCGCAGGTGTTATATCTATAACTCTCTCTGCTATCATAAATGTCTTCTGTACAGATCCGGTGTAGTTGCCCTTTCCTTTGACAACCGCCTTTGCCGGCTTGTCTGCTGTTGACACCTCAATATTGTCGCTGTATACGACATCATAATCCGTGCCCTTCACAAGAGTTCTGCTGCCATCCTTGACTGTTATGTCAGGTGTAAGTGCCTTTCCTGTGTGGGTCTGTCCCGGAATATCGCTGACTGTACAATCCTCTATGCTCTTTGCTGTGATAGTGAATGTCCAGCTTGCTTTTCCTGTATAATTACCCTTTCCACTGAAGATGATATTCGCCTTGCTGCTGGCAGTAGATACATTCAGATTGTTGACATATTCAGTCTCGTAGTCCACACCATTTACAAGCTTAACACCGTCCACAGTGAGCACAGCCTGATCAAATGTAATAGCCTTTCCTGTGTATACGACTGAACTATCCACGCCGTCTATCTCTGCATCTGTTATATCCTTCTGTCCAATTGTAAATTCTACACGTCTTGTTGTACTGCTGTCATAGTTACCCTTACCTCTGACTGTAACTGCAGCCTTTGAATCTGTGGTCGATGCATTGACATTATTCTCATAGTCGACAGTGTAATCTGTTCCCTCTGTGAGAACCGCATCTCCATCCTTAACTGTTATATCCTGTGTTATCTCAGATCCGGTGTATGTCTTATCTGCCACACCTGCAACCGTAATGCCCTCAGCATTTATACTTCTCGCGTTTATGACAAATGTGCCGTCAAGCTCTCCGGTATAGTTGCCCTTGCCTTTGATCTTGAATTTACCGGTTCCTGCATTTGTAACTTCGCCTTCTACATACTCTACTGTATAATCCTGGCCCTCCACAAGTGTCTCGTCTCCAAGTACGACTGTGATCTTCGTGGTGAGCGGCTTACCTGTATAGCTCTGTGCCTGAGCACTTACCTTTGCTCCCGTGAGCGACTTCGCACCGATAGTAAAGAGAAGCTTTACCTCTCCTGTATAGTTACCTGTACCTGTCACCATCACGCTTGCCTTATCGGAACACTCCACATTGCTGTCGTAGCTGAGTGTATAGTCGACATCCTTCTTGAGAATGACATTTCCACTTCTGACAACCGGCTCAGGAGTTATCTCAGATCCGGTATAGCTGAACTCTGTCTGCTCAAGGCTTGCCCAGCTCTCCTCTATCTTCGCTGCAGTTATTGTCGCTGCGATATCAAAGCTTCCTGTAAAGTTACAGTCAGCCTTTGCAGTAACTGTTATTGTTCCTGTTCCAACATTTATCAGGTTCTTCTGTGTTACAGTGAAATCTGACATGTCCGTCACAGTGTACTTCTTGCCATCAACTGTGATGTCAAAGCTCTCCACTGTAAATGTCGTTCCAGCCGGTGTGTACACCGCTGAATAAGTCTTAGATGCCACTGCCTTTGCAATAGACAATGGAAGTATCTTGAATGTCTTCTCGACAGTTCCTGAATATCCCTGTACGGCGATACCTGTAACTGTCATTGTCGCAGTTCCGACATTCACATTGTTTGTATAAGTTACCGTATAGCAGTCAGCGTCAAGCTTCACGCCATCCACTGTGACTGTTGCAGCCGGCTCTATCTTATCTCCCATGTGGTATGTCTGATCTGCTATATCAGCAACATCCGCATCTGTTATCTTGACGATCTTCTTGGCAATATCAAATGTTGCCTTCACAGATCCCTTATAGTTGCCTGTTCCACTTATATCAGCAACAGCCTTTGACTCGGTTGTTGTGACATTGATATTGTTGCTGTATGCAACGGTATAATCCGTTCCCTTTACAAGAGTGTTTGCACCGTCAGCGACAGTCACTTCAGGCTCAACAGCCTTTCCTGTATAGATCTGTGCGCTGATCGGCTGAACTGTGCAATCTGCTATATCCTTCTGCTCGATCACGAACTGAACTATCTTCTCACCGGTGTAATTGCCCTTACCTGTGATAAGTATCTCTGCCTTGCTGTCAGTTGTGGAAGCATTTCTGTTATTTGTATATTTCACTGTGTAGTCAGCAGCAGTGAGCTTTCTGCCCGACACTGTAACTGCCAGTCCTGCAAATGTTATATCTGCGCCAGTGTATACCACACTGTCCTCAACGCCTGTTACAACTGCCTTGCTGACTGATGCAGAAACAATATTGAACTCAATCTTCTTTGTTCCGCTGTATACGCCCTTACCAGTTATGGTTATCGACGCCTTAGCTGAAGCCGTGCTGACATTCTCATTATTATCATATGAAGATACAACATAGTCCTCACCCTCAACAAGCTCGGTGCCATCGTAGCTGACTGTTATATCCGGTGTTATCGCTGAGCCTGTGTATGTCTGGTCAGCTATATCAGCCACATCGGCTCCGGCAATATCTATAGCCTTTATCTCGAAGCTTCCTGTAGCGGTTCCATCGAAATTGCCATCCTCCAGAGCTGTTACCGTGATCTTAGCTGTACCAACATTGATATTGTTGGCATACTCAACGCTATAACTTCCTGAAGGCACTGCCATTCCGTCCTTGCATGTAACTGTCACCGCAGGAGTCTGTGCCTTACCTGTGTATGTCACACTTGAAGCTGAAACTGTTGCACCTGTAATACTCTTCTTGTATATTACAAATTTCTGTGTGAGCTCTCCTGTATAGCTGCTGTCCGCCTTTGGAGTGATGGTCACACTTCCATTTCCAACATTTGTATTCTCACCGTATGTGACATTGAAATCATCAAATGATGTTATTCTGTTGACGGTTCCAACCTTCACAGCCACAAGTGATGGCTTGATAGCAGTACCGCTATATTCAAATGTGTCGCCTGATATGATCAGTGTATCACCTGATATGTCATACTTGGCAATCTTGAACGTGTATTCCTTTGTTCCCTTGTACTTGCCCACACCTGTTATGACAAGTGTTGCGGTACCGACCTCATAGTTGTCCTTGAAGGTATATGTATAATCACCGTTTGATCCGGCTGTCATCTCCTCGCCGTCATAGCTCAGAGTAAAGCTTGGTCTGACCGCCATGCCAAAGTTGTATGACTGATCCTCAAGTCCCGTCAAAGTGATCTTGTCACTTGTGCTTATGTCTATAAATTCCTTAGTAATATTGAAGTATTTGATAATCTGACCTGTGTAATGATCACCACAGCCTGTTATGGTCACTGACGCTTTTCCGGCATCCGTGTTGTCTGCATACTCTACTGTGTAATCCTCATTCTCAACAAGCTTGATCTCACCGTTGTATATATTGATCTCAGGTGTTATAGCTGAGCCTGTCCACAACTGATCCGCTATAGCATCCATCTGACAGTTATACACAGCTCTCTTCTCTATCTCGAAACGTATAACCTTCTGTCCTGTGTAATTTCCTATACCGGTTACAGTGATCGAAGCCTTCTCTCCTGAACCTGTTACCTCTATATTATTCGCATACTCAACAGTATAGTCCTTGTCTCTCTCCAGCTTGATAATTTCACCATTAACGTATCTGGTTACATTTATCACCGGTTCGATGGCCATACCTGTGTACATCTGTGACTGGTCGGCCTGGGTTATTCCCATTCCGCTTGAAGATGAAATGATTGAAACAGGTGTTATCTTGAAATACTTGACGATCTCGCCTGTATAATTATCATTTGCAGCCTTTATTACGACCTTGGCCTCATCTGTCACATCCGTGTTATTGCTGTACTCTACCGTATAGTCTACATCCTGCTCCAGCTCAACACTGCCATTCTTGATGGTGACTGCCGGCTCTAATGCCTCTCCTGTGTACTGGCTGTCGGATATATCTTTGACATCGCAGTCCTCAAGAGGCTTAGGTAAAATGTTGAACTCAAGAACCTTAGTTCCGCTGTATGAGCCCATTCCTTCTATAGTAATAGTAGAAGTTCCTACCTTGTCATTGTTCTTTCTGTCGGTGACTGTGAAGTCTGTTCCCTCCTTCAGAACATAACTGCCATTCTTAATGGTAAGCTCCGGCTTCACCTCGCCGCCGTTATAATACTGGTCAGGTATATCCTCATATGTGAGTTTGCCCATATCACCTGACGGAGCAACTATAG
>ENA-OYXY01000245-OYXY01000245.1-human-gut-metagenome-genome-assembly--contig:-NODE-245-length-28612-cov-6.125048_pt1 | contig 28612 bp, 20 predicted proteins | sample MGYA00244058_ERZ653438 | MGnify/ENA primary metagenome ERZ653438 (study PRJEB26926, sample SAMN06165026) | human gut metagenome | biome: ENVO:00009003; feature: ENVO:2100002; material: ENVO:00002003... | reverse complement strand
TCTACACAAGGCTATTCGTCGGCAGCGTCAGATGTGTATAAGAGACAGAAACAAGAGAAATGGACTTATGCACACCTGAAAGAACTGGAGGTAAACGGTCCCATCGGTACTATTGGCGCTGTGTTCGACTTCTTTGCTGAAAACGTGCAACGTGCTCCCGTATGGTGGCAGGAACACGGGTTGGAATGGCTGTACCGGCTGGTAAAGGAACCCAGAAGAATGTGGAGAAGATATATCATCGGGAACTGCTTATTCTTATGGAATATCACAAAAGAGAAATTTACATCATAACATAAATAAAAACTGATTTTAAAACCCGAATCATGGATAAGAAAATTGCATTGATTTCAGGCATCACCGGTCAGGACGGTTCATTCCTGGCCGAGTTCCTAATTGAAAAAGGATATGAAGTACACGGCATTCTGCGCCGTTCGTCATCGTTCAACACCGGACGCATAGAGCATCTTTATCTGGATGAATGGGTGCGTGACATGAAGAAGAACCGTCTCGTAAACCTCCACTACGGGGACATGACGGACAGCAGCTCGCTTATCCGCATCATACAGCAGGTGCAGCCGGACGAAATCTATAATCTGGCGGCACAAAGCCATGTGAAAGTATCATTCGATGTGCCGGAGTATACTGCGGAAGCAGATGCCGTAGGCACCCTGCGTATGCTGGAAGCAGTACGTATCCTGGGACTGGAGAAAAAAACGAAAATCTATCAGGCTTCGACTTCCGAACTGTTCGGTCTGGTGCAGGAGGTACCACAGAAGGAGACAACCCCGTTCTACCCACGCAGTCCATATGGTGTGGCCAAGCAATACGGCTTCTGGATTACGAAGAATTACCGGGAAAGCTACGGCATGTTCGCTGTAAACGGCATTCTCTTCAACCACGAAAGCGAACGGCGCGGAGAAACCTTCGTGACACGCAAAATTACACTGGCGGCAGCACGTATAGCCCAAGGATATCAGGACAAGTTATATCTGGGTAACTTGAATTCGCTGCGCGACTGGGGATATGCCAAAGATTACGTGGAGTGCATGTGGCTGATTCTGCAGCACGACACTCCGGAGGATTTTGTCATAGCTACCGGAGAATATCATACCGTACGTGATTTCACTACACTTGCCTTCAAGGAAACCGGTGTGGAACTACGTTGGGAAGGAGAAGGCGTGAATGAAAAGGGCATTGATACCAAAACCGGTAAAGTGCTGGTGGAAGTGGATCCCAAATACTTCCGTCCTGCCGAAGTGGAACAACTGCTGGGTGACCCGACCAAAGCCAAGACACTGCTGGGTTGGAATCCACGCAAGACTTCTTTTGAAGAACTGGTGAAAATCATGGTGACACATGACATGGCATTTGTGAAGAAGCTCTATATGAGGGCACAAATGGATGGTAAAAACACTTCCCCAACATGCTGAAAACGAAAATGAGAAAATGGTGCCTGCTCCTACTGCTGCTTGGTTGCAGCATGGGAGTACAGGCCCAATATTCCATGGGCAACACCGGACTGCTGAACATCCCGACAGCAGATATGCAGGAGGCCGGTACTTTTATGGGAGGCGGCAATTATCTTCCGAACGGCATGACACCGTTTAACTTCAACACTGGAAATTATTTCGTTAACATCACATTCTTATCTTTTCTGGAGTTGAGTTATCGGTGTACGCTATTGAAAACCACCCGGTATGACGGTAAGAAAGGATATTTCCAGCAAGACCGTTCTTTATCTGCACGTATACGTCCGATAAAGGAAGGAAAATATCATCCGGCAATAGTCATAGGTACCAATGACCCTTTCAAAGACACTGGAACCAACTACTTTGCAACCATATATGGCGTACTGACCAAAGGCTTCTCCATCGCAAAAGGAGACCGACTAGCACTGACTGCCGGATATTACCTGCCACTGAACAAACACAGTATACAAGACGGTCCTTTCGGAGGCATCAGCTACTCCCCTGCTTTCTGCCGGGAAATGACTGTCATGGCCGAATATGATTCGGAAGGTTTCAATGTGGGAGCCGCCGCCAGATTATGGAGGCATCTCTCCATCCATGTGTTTACCAGAGAATTCAACAGCATATCGGGAGGAATACGGTATGAATGCAGGTTGTTGCACTAAGAGAGAGATAAGGGATTGGAGAATAGGATGAAAAACAAGAGAAAAAACGGTTTGAAGTGGATACTGGCAGTATGGTTCTGTGGCATTTCTGCAATGGCAGATGCTCAAGTGACAGAGAGCCTGAAAGCCATCGGAATGGAAAATATACGATGTGCACAGACCCCAGGGGTAACCACTGTAAGTTTTGAGAACAACGTATATAGAAGTACCTACACCGGAGTGGGCAAAGCCATAGATGCCTGCTTGGGAAGCAAGACGAAGGGCGATTTGCAATTGGTGGTACTGGAAAACCGGATTCCCAGGCTTTGCATCAATCTGCCGGATACACTGACGGCAGCATACAGAAACGGAGAAATCAGCCTGACACAAGTATATCAGCAAATGGGAATTACGGTAGATACGGATGCGGCCATGAAAGCATTGAAAAATGCCGGTCAGGAAGAAGCGCCGTCTGCCTGGAAGATGGATTTGGTGATATACCCCGATTTGTTTTTAGAGAACAATACGTTTGACGAACTGTATACGTATGCCATCAACCTGAATCCGGCAGTAGAAATGGCTTTGTGGAAAGGCGGAAAAATGACTGCACAAGTGATACTGCCCGTAGCCACCAATCTGAGTGGAGAGATGAAACGGATAAGACCGGGAATCATAGCTCTATCGCAGGATGTACGCTTCAGGCACAACATCTTCGGGAAAATGACGGTGGGTAACTTCACCAACAACAGATATGGTGCACAACTGGAAATAAAATACCGCACCAACAACGGACGTTGGGAACTGGGCGGAACGGCAGGCTCCACCGGTTTCTCCGCCATCACCCGGGAAGACGGCTGGTATATAGGCAGAAAACAGCGTATCAATGCCTCACTGAATGCTTCGTACTACGAACCACGCCTCAACTTGCAGTTCGACTTGAAAGCAGGAAGATATATTTACGGTGATTATGGAGTGAGAGGAGACTGTACGCGGCACTTCGGAGAGTATGCCATCGGCTTGTATGCCCTTTGTACAGACGGAGAGATAAACGGAGGATTTCATTTTGCCATCCCCCTGCCGGGAAAAAAATGGAGTAGAAAAGGATTCTTCAGAGTAAAACCGGCTGACTACTTTGCATGGGCATACGGCATGGTGGCAGATGGAGAGTACATAGAAAAACAACTGGGAAAAAGTTACAGTACACGCCCTAACGAAAACCGAAGCAGCAACTTCTACCAGCCGGACTATATACGCTATTTCCTTATAAAGGAACTACAAAAAGAAAAATCGAAATAAGTATAATTTAAACAGATTAGTTTTATCAAATGACGAAAATTATGAAAAAGAAAAGTTTATTTTTAGGAGGTGCATTGATGTTTGCAATGACCTTCAGCACAACAGTCCTTACATCTTGCCACGATGACGACAAGAAGTATGAAGAAGTGGAAGACCCGCTAAGAAGTCAAACAGCCTACTACATTGCAGGTACCATTACCGATGCCAACGGTCCATTGGCAGGAGCCACCGTAAAAAGCGGCGAATACTCTGCCACAACCGATGCAAAAGGCGTATACTCACTGACTGTGAACAAAACCGGCATCTACACGCTCACTGTAACAGCTGAAGGACATGATGACTACGAGGCCACAGCAGAATTTACAGACGGAACAGCCAACCACAGCCTGATGGTGGTAAATGTAAAAATGTCAACAACCATAGAATTCGGCGAGATGCAGGAGGCTGACGGAAGCACCATTGAGGCTCCGAAAATAGAAAATCCGGAAAAGGAGAATGCCGCCACCATCAACATACCCACCGGAGGTACGGAAGAAAACACCAAGATTGCAGCCGTCGTGTTTGAAGAGGCACGTGAGGCCAATCCGGCAACTTCCACACAACCGGAAGCATCAAAGGCTTCTGTAAATAACGTAGCCATCAAGACAGAGCCGGCTGACGCTGTTGCCAAGGAAGATATCATCATTGCCATTCCCAATCCGTCGACTGATGCCAACCTGGGCTATTTTGATCCGGAAAACATGGAAGTGGAATCCAGCGAGGCGCCTGCAACCAGAGCCGCTGCTAAAACCGTAGGATTCAACAATAACAATTACATCATTACCATTCCGCAAGGCGAGAAGATAGCCGGCAAATATTCACCTAGAGTGAAATTTACCAAACAAGCTGCCGCCAGTGTAGCAGACGGCTACAACGAAGTGAATGGAAAAGCCGAGGTAATCAAGATTGAGAACAGAGATTACGATGCGCTGGAAAACATCACCCTGACCCTTAAAATCAAGAACGGATGGGACTATACCGTTTCTCCGGCTGAAGCGCTGAAAGCTGCAGGAGCATCCGATGCACTGGCCACATACATCAACAACTACATTGAAACTGAAGAGGGAGGTACGAACGGTTCTTATGAAATTGAACAAAAGCTGACTGCAAGTGTCAGTGGCAACCATGTACTGCTGTATGGCAGCAAGCGTATGGTACGCGTGAAAACATATACCTTTAAAGTAGTGGTAGGCAACCAGAGCAAAGACGTAAAAGTAGAGTTGAAAAGCTACACGGGACATCAGGAAGAATATTCAAACAATCCGGTCAGCCAGCACTCAGGCGGCACCACAGGCGGTCAAGGATAATTTTCTCCACAGTCTGAAACCAATAAAAGCTATTCATTTATGACCATAGCCGTTGATTTTGACGGTACCATTGTAGAACACCGCTATCCCCAGATAGGAGAAGAAATTCCCTTTGCCACCGCTACGCTGAAGATGCTGATAAACGAGCGTCACCGGCTGATTTTATGGTCGGTACGTGAAGGGAAGCTCCTGGAGGAAGCTGTGGAATGGTGTAGGAAACGGGGTGTGGAATTCTATGCCGTCAACCGGGACTATCCGGAAGAAGACATCGCACACACCGGTTTTTCACGCAAAGTAAAAGCCGATCTCTTTATCGATGACCGCAACCTGGGCGGACTGCCCGACTGGGGAAGCATCTACCGCATGGTGCATGACGGGCTGACCTACGAAGAACTGTTTCGCGAAAACAGTGAACCGGTCCGGCAGAAAAAGAAGGGCTTTTGGGCACGTTTGAAAAAATAATATCCGAATGAGATTTTTGACTTATGTCAATTCATAACCCGCAAAAACCTTCTAATTTTGTACTCGAAATAGAGAAAGATTAGTTTTTATAAGAGTAAAGAGATTAGTTTTTAGGGTGCACTAAAAAAATAGGCAATATCCACAATGGTTATTGCCTATTTTTATATATAGCCGGAAGCCAAGTACATCAATACAGACTTCCTTGACCGACTTCCGTAAAGAGCTTCGACAACTTCTCCACCACCGGTTTCATATAACGTTCTCCTTTCTCGGCAGAAGCTTTTTTGGGGTTCCCTACCCCGCTGTCGACTGTAGCCTTATCCCAATGGCGAGGAGCCCAGCCAACCTTTTCATTCAAGGAAGGAATGGCAAACGGTTTGGATTCCCCGTCACCGGCCTCAGCCAAATTCACCAGCTCGGGATGGTAATGCATCATAACGGAAGTCTCAGACTCGCCGGCATGGTCGTCGACAACAGCCTCAAAGTAGTCTTTGGGAGGGACGATGCTGAACCAGTCGGCAGCGATAATCAGAAAATCGGGATACACAAACGCCAGGTCACGAATCATTCCCTTGAAGTTGTTGCCGCCATGACCGCTGAGAATAATCAGCTTACGCATGCCTTGTGCATAGAGGGAGGCAACTATGTCTTCCAGAATGGCCTGCTGGGTGGAATAGCGGGTATGGATGCAGAACGGAAGTTCGCGCTGCCCCGGATTGTGTGCACCGAAAGGTACGGGAGGCATCACCATACAGCGTACACCGGAATTCTGCAAAGCCAGTGCAGCCGCATCTACGGCAATATCATGCGGCAGAATACAATCAGTGAGATAAGGCAGATGCAGATTATGGGGCTCCGTAGCTCCCCAAGGTAGGATGACAACGTCATACTTCACTCCTTTCACCTTTCCATAGCAGGAAACAGTAAGGTCAATTTCTCTTTTTTCCATGATAGTTTATTTTGGGGGTAAATCTTTACCGCAAAAATAAACATTATTCCGTCACATTGAACCTATTGCCGGCGATATTCTTTAGGTGACATACCGGTGTGATGCTTGAAATACTTGCCAAAGAACGACTGGTTGGCAAAGTGCAGCTCGTCTGCAATTTCCTGAATGCTCAGCTCGGAAGACTTCAACAAGGCTTTGGCTTCCAAAACGACGAGACTGTCAATCCATTCGCCCGCCGTCTTTCCGCTGATTTCCTTCACTACGGTGGAAAGGTGCTTGGCAGTGAGGAACATCTTATCAGCATAGTAGGACACACTGCGCTCTTCCTTATAGGACTCGGAAATAGCACGGATAAAGCGCTCGAACAAGTCTTCCTTCCTGCTTTTGGGAATGCGTTCCTGGATGACATGTCCTTGATAGATATTATATATCTCATAAAAAAGGGCCAACAGCAACCCCTGAGTGATTTCCTTACGGAAAGGATTGTCTTTCAGCTTCACCTTGCTCCAAAGAAAAGAGTGATACTCCTGAAACGATTGGGATTCCTCCGGAGTGATGTGAACGAAGGGCCGCTCCTTAATCATGAAAAACATAGGGAAAAGCTGTTGCATGGTAGGTATCACCATATCCATAAAATCCCTTGAGACGGCAATGAAAAGACCGGAAAAATCATCGGAACGCTCGCGTTGCAGAACAATCTGGTCGGGAAGAATAATACCCAACATACCTTCCCGCATTTCACATTGCTGCAGGTTGAGTTCCAGTTTGCACCACCCTTTCAAGCAGACAGTCAGGCAAGCAGCATTCAAACGGGTGGGATAAGAGCTCAAAGGCATGTCCTTGATGTCATTAAAAATAGCAAAATCATTGCCGATGAAATCAATCATCGGCAAATGATGTATCTGGGAAATGTCTACATTCCGTATTCTCTTAGTATCCATGGTTTTTGTGCTTTGGCGACAAATGTAGGACTATTTTGCGGAATTTAGCTCTAAAAATTCTTAAATGGAAACTTTTAGTTCATTATCTTGAAACCGATAAAGAAGGTTCTCGGCTGCGTCGGTCCGTAGAAATAACCCGCATCGCGGAATTCCCCTTTATCCAGGTCTTTCTGGAAACTGTTGAAGATGTTCTGTACACCCGTGTTCAACTGGAGTTTGATATGGTCGTGAAGCACAAAGGTGTAGTTCAGCTTCACATTCAGGTCCAGGAATTGGGGAGTATGCTCCATGCGGTCTGAAGTGATATTACAGAAGGCACCCTCGGGAGCATCTTCCGGTGCGTAGTGCGGAACAATCATCTTTCCCGTATAGGTACCGGAAAGAGAGAAATCAAAATTCTTTACCGGTGCGGAGGAGAAAGTGAAGTACCCGTAATAATCAGGTGTACGGGGCATGCGCTTGGTGGTAAGGTCTTCTCCGTCCACCTTCGTCCAGGCTTCCTCATGGGTATAGCGGCTGCGCTGTGCCGTAAATCCGAGCTGGAACTGCGCCTCCTTGCCATGGGCAATCTTTACATCCAGATTGGCACCATATACGCGTGCACCGTTTCCGTTGCGGCGCTCCTTGATGACATCCCCTACTTCGTTCTTGCCGATATCTTCGAGCACAAAGACGTGGCGCAGGTCTGTATAGAAACCTTCCACCAGGATGTTTGCCTGCCAGTGACCCAGATGGGCAGTCCAGTCCACCGAACCGCTGTAACTGTTGGAGCGTTCTTCACTCAGGTTATCGGCGAGTTTGATTTGGACTCCCTTGCCGCCTACTGCCGTCACGTGCAAGTCCTCATCGTATGCCTGCGGAGCACGGAAACCGGTAGAATAAGTCAAGCGTGCCTGAAAATCATCTGTCGGCTTGTAGAGCAGGTTGACGCGGGGGCTGAAAATAAGCTTGTCTATCAGGTTGTGCTTGTCCAGGCGGGCGCCGACCAGCATGGTCAGTACGTTCATCTTCCACTCATTCTGCACGAAGGCGCTGGCAATGCGGACATCCTGCTCCATGTCACGATGATAGCCGGTCATGATGTCGTGCAGGGAGTTGTTCTGATATTCCAGTCCGCCGGTGAAGGTGGCGGGGGCAAAGAAGCAGTTGTCCATATTGCCCACGTACATGCCGCCGGCAACCCAGGTCAGGTCTTTCGTCTTGCCGTAGGCATTCATGTTCTTTTGGGCACCATAGTAGCTGTTGCGGTCGGTGTGCTGGATGGAGGTGTAAGCCGAAATCTTATGCTTGTACTCTTTCCAGAACAAATCATAGCTCACGCCTCCGCTATTGATGATATGCTTGGTCTGCTCGGTGATGTCCGTCTCGTGCGGCTGCAAATCGAATTTGTTGCCTCCGCGACGAAGTTCGTTAGTGGTATGGTATTCCAGATTGATGCGGCTGAAATGCGTAGGACGGTAATAGGCGCGGAAACCGAAGGTATTCATGTTCAGCTTGCCCAGCTCGGAAAAGCCATCGCCATCGCGGTCGTAGGGGTTACGGTTGCGGTAACTCTCATAAAAGGCAATGCCGTAAGAGTTATCTTTGGCAACCAGCGACACATTGCCACCCATATATTGCTCCCAGGACTTGCCGTCCATATTGGAGAACATGCTCGATACCTGGAAGGAATTGTTGATGGGGTCTTTGGTTATAATATTGATAGTTCCTCCCACAGCATTGGCGCCAAACAGGGCAGAGCCTCCGCCACGCACCACTTCTACCCGTTCAATCATGTTCACGGGGATTTGCTCCAATCCGTACACACCGCTCAATGCACTGATGATGGGACGGCTGTTTATCAATATCTGCGAATACGGACCTTCCAAGCCATTGATGCGCACCTGGGGGAAGCCGCAGTTCTGGCAGTTGTTCTCCACGCGCAGGCCCGACTGGTAGTTCAGTGTCTTGGCAAGGTCGGTGGAGTTGACCATCTCGAACAATTTGGTACTCATCACATTTACAACTACCGGAGCTGCCTTGCGGCTTACCTCGTTGCGGTTGGCAGATACCACCACTTCATCGGTCATGAAACTCTCCTCTTCCATCGGGAAATGTATGACGGCAGTAAAGTCCTTGCTCACCGTCACTTCCTTCTCTTGGGTCTTGTAGCCCACTGCCGACACACGGAGCTTGTATTTTCCCGCCGGAAGCTTGCGGAACTCAAATTGTCCTTCTTCATTGGAAACCGTTCCCTGACCACTGCCGATAATCAAAACCGTGGCATACGGTATATTTTCCTCCGTACCTTTCACTATCACATGGCCGGAAATCATATTGCCTTCTTTTATAGGATTTACGGCAAAAGCTACGCTGGCACTTACCACTGCAAGTACCAACGCCAAAATGTATTGTTTCATCAAATTAGCGCTCTAAATAAAAAAAATAATTCAAGTCTGAAAAAAGATAATCATCCGAGATGCCGCACTTCGTTCACTGAAATGCCGGACATTCGAAATGCCTGGTATCTACATACAAAAAATCCAGGCGTTTTTCAACCTAATGACTATGAAAAAAGAGCGGGAGGAGCGCGAAGGGAAAGGGTACGTATCACTTCCCCCTTTACAGTAGGCGTTGCCGGTTTGACGCTGAGCACGACCAGCAAAGGACGCATCGGGTGCTGAACCTCATACACATCCGCCCCGGAAGAGCAGAATGCTGACAGATGCCCGATGACCAGCAGGGAAGTCTGGGAGTGAGAGTGTGTGCCATGAAAAGGGTGAGAGTGCGTCATCAGCACCCCATTCACATAATGGACGTGAGTGAACGCGGTGATGCTTGCCTGGTACATGATAAACAGTACCAGCAAGCTCAATGCGCCTATAATTTTTTTCTTCTGCTCCACGTCCAAAAACTTACATTATAGATTTTTGAGCCGCAAAGATAGTGAATTATTCTTTAACTTTGCCAAACAAGAACTCATAATCACGCTTGGAAGCCGGAGCCGTCCATTCTTCGGGAATGAACTTCCACTGATTCAGCGCACGCGGTTCAATCACCTTCTTTCGCTCGATGTACTGCATCAGATAATAGCGTAAGTCCTTATCCGTAGAGTGGATGATGCGCTCCTTCAATTCATCCTGCGAGATGCCGGAACCCTTTGTCAGCAATTCGCCGCCACCGTTTCCGCGATAAGAATTCACCGCTACCTTATACATTTTATCCATATCGAACGGGGTACCGTCTGCCATACTGAGAATGGTTACTTTCTCACCATCCGGCTTGGTCACATCCACCGTGTAGATAATACCCGCCGCAGAATCGAAGTTGAAGCTGAAATTCTTGAATGAGGCCCTATCCGTAGCACCTTCGCGACGTTTCTCACGGAAGAGCAGGATATGGTCGTTCGGAGACTTCATCCGATTGGTCCACAAATCATACGACATCTCCAAGGCATCGCGTATCTCCTTTCCCGTCAGACGCATGGTGTAAAGCATATTTTCGTACTTATACAGATTGAACATATCGTTCACAAAAATGTCTCCTTTACGGATTTCCGTATCATAGGACAAAGGAGCCGCAAAAGAAATATCCGCTCCGCTGATTGCCAACTGCAACTCATGGATAAGGTCTATAAAAGCGGAAGAGCCGAAATAGGCAGGACGTGTGGAGATAGTCTCGGTAAAAGAACCTATTTTCTTGGAAACAAAATTCTGCACGGCTTCATTTTCGGGGGCAAAGCGTTGCATGAACTCTTCGCTGATGCCGTAGTCTTTCGTATCGGACAGTATGCCGTCTATCTTCTTGCCAACAACCTTGCCGTCACGCAATTTCAAGGTTATATCCACATTACTCACAACAGCACCGTTGCTGGCAGGGTCCATCACCAGTACCGAGTCACCGGCTATGTTGCACACCCTCTTGCATTCGCGCGCATGGTCGTGCCCCATTAGGACAATATCGAATCCTGGCACGTTGCACGCCACTTCTACGGAAGCGTTTTCGCGATACTTGCCTCCCATCAGCTGGGCATCCTGGCCGGCATGGAACATACCGATAACCAAATCCGGCTTTTCCTGCTCACGGATAATCTTCATCCATTTGCGGGCAGTCTCCTCCATATCGTCGAAACGCAACCCTTTCCACAGATTCTCTGAAAGCCATACAGGAATGGCAGGAGTTATCATACCGAGAACCACAATTTTCACTCCGTCACGTTCCAGCACCTCATAGGGTTTGAAATGGGTTTCTCCGGTAGCAGTATCCACAATATTGGCACCCAATATCGGAAAACGGCAGTCACCTGCCCAACGGTCGAAAACAGCACGGCCGGTCTCTACGTCATGGTTACCCATATTGCCGGCATTATACCCCATGAAATTCATCAACTCCGCTGCCAGATGAGGGGCAACGGTATCTATGTAATTATAATAATAGGCTGTGGGCTGTCCCTGCAGAATGTCACCATTGTCCAAGAGAATCAGATTTTTGCCATAAGCCTCACGTTCTTTTTGCACCAAAGCATGCACACGTGCCAGACTGCCGGTTGCCTCCCGGCGGCGTATAAAGTCGTAGGGATAGTAATTTCCGTGTATATCACTGGTCTGTACGACTTTCAGTTTCACCTCTCTTTCCTGCGCAGGCAGTATGCTTGTCAGGACAAAAATCCAGATAAAAAAACAACTAAATCTTTTCATTATATTTCCTTATTTCTTGTCGGTTCTTATAAGTTCATAGGATGGGTAAACATAAACCGCGCTCCATCCGTATAGGCAGGATCTATCCAAATCTCGCCGCCCCACTTCTCAACGGTCAGCTTACAGATGGACAAGCCCAAGCCGGTTCCCTGCACATATTCGTTCAGCTTCTCGAAACGTTCGAACACCCGTTTCTGTTTGTCCAATGGAATGCCGCAACCGGTGTCAGTCACCGAGAATACTGCAACATTCCTCGCCGTATCCAGCTCCAGCTTCAAGGTTATCGTACCTTCTTTTGTAAACTTGTCCGCATTGGAAAGCAGATTTATCACAACCTGCTGTAAACGCTGCACATCCGTCCGCATCTCCACTACCTCACGTTCACACTCAAATAAGAATTGATTGGTCGACCTGCGTGCCTGGGCCACGGAAGCTACTACCTGCTGGCATATCTGCACTACATTGCAGCTCTCCAAAGAAAGGATGACGCGGTCGGCCTCCAAACGGGACACATCCAATATGTCATTAATCAACCGAAGCAGCAAATCAGAGTTGGTCCTAATAATCTCGAAATAGCCACGCTGTTCTTCTTCCGAGGCTCCTCCGGCAGACAGCACGTCCGAGAAGCCCACAATCGCATTCAATGGCGTACGGATTTCGTGGCTCATATTGGCAAGGAAAGCACTCTTCAGACGGCTGGATTCTTCGGCACGGTCTTTTGCTTCGCGCAAGGCACCCTCGGATACCTCCAGTTCATCCTTCAACTTCTTTGTATGATAATAAAAGTAAAGGGAAACGAACAAACCGCCCAACAGCACCAACAGAACAGCACCGACAGACCAGATATGATACTTGTACTGTTCGTAGAAAGAAGGGGTTACGTTCAGCATCTTTACCGGCTGCGGAAGGCCGGCGATATTCAGTTTCTTTTCCTTCACGAGCTTGCCGTCCAGTATGGTCTCATTCGGAATGACTTCCATATGAGTATTCCCATCCTGCGGGTCAGTCAGCAGACGATAAGATTGCCTTGCCATCTCCTTGCCCAAAGCACGGTAGGCAGGAACGATGCCTGCCACAGCCCAGTATCCCAAACCGGCAGAACTCAAAGAGAATGTGGGCAAGGCTGGAGCAGCTTCCATCATGGCATAAGTAGCATTACGCATAAAATAGCCATCATTCATATCCACGCGCCACGTCCCCATTAATACTGCCGTATGTTCCGGCAGTTCATGCAACCTATCACAAATAGTATATATTGTATTGACACGTCCGTCAAGCAGTATCAGATCCAATTCGGGAAATTTCTTCATTTCCTTCACTACATAAGCTTGCATAGCAACACCACCATAACTGTTGTCTGATATAAAAGCGATATTCTCGGTGTCAGGATACATCTGCTTTACCATGTTGATATTCGCCTCCACATCATACTCATAAACGAAGCCGGCCTTGATAGGTGAATCCGGAAAATCCGTGAAAAAATCTACGGATTCAGGCATCCAAGTCTTCAAATCGATGGTATCTCCCGGCAACAATATGGCGTTCCGGCTGGATAGCGCACTCACTACCGGAGTATTGCCGCATACTGAGTCTTCCAAAGAAAGGTAGGCAGCCCAAGCTTCCTGCCCAATAAGAACAATCAATGCCGGACTTTTATCATTCTGGTATTTGGATAATAGCCCTGCCATTCTCTTTTCCCAAAAAGGAGCTTCGGAAAAACTTTTGCAATTCATGTTTTCCAATGCAACGGTATTCGTCCCTCCTAAACGTTGGAATTCCTCCATAAAGTCAGAGATATTGCTGGAAGTCCGACCGGCATCCGGATTATAGGAACTGATAATCAATACCGGATGCTCTCCCGTAATCGAGAAAGCAGGCAAAAGGCAGCAGAAAAGCGCTACCACGCATGGTAATATTGTACGATATATGTGTTTCAATTGATTGATTCGTTTAATTGCTCCATAGCTTTGACAAATATAGATAAAAGTTGGAACCTAAAGAAAAAACAACAATTGTTTTTTGTACTTTTGGCACCTATTATAAAATGAGATACAAAATGATACAAGATTTTCATCAAATGATATCTGCCGCTCTCGGCATATCAGAAAGACAAATAAGCCAGACCCTCGGCCTGCTGGAAGATGGAGCGACAATTCCTTTCATCAGCCGCTACCGAAAGGAAGTGACGGGAGGACTGGACGAAGTGCAGATTGAATCCATAAAGACCCATTACGAAAAGCTGAGCGAAACAGCCAAACGTAAAGAAACCATCCTCAACACCATACAGGAACAAGGCAAACTGACCGCCGAACTTCAGAAGCGTATCGAGGAGACCTGGGACAACACCCTACTGGAGGACATCTACCTTCCCTACAAACCCAAACGGAAAACACGTGCCGAAGCAGCCCGCCAAAAAGGACTGGAACCCCTCGCCACCCTGCTGATGCTGCAACGTGAGCCCCATCCGGAGGAACGCGCCGCCGGTTATGTGAAAGGAGACGTGAAGAACGTGGAAGATGCACTGAAAGGTGCCCGTGACATCATAGCCGAGCATGTTAGCGAAGACGAACGTGCCCGAAACAGCGTGCGAAACGCATTTGCCCGCCAAGGCATACTGACCGCCAAAGTGGTGAAAGGCAAAGAAGAGGAAGCGACCAAATACCGTGACTACTTCGACTGCTCCGAATCGTTGAAGCGATGCAGCTCCCACCGCCTGCTCGCCATCCGGCGTGCCGAAGCGGAAGGCCTGCTGAAAGTCAGCATCAGCCCGGACGATGAGGAGTGCGTGGAACGGCTGGAACGCCAATTCGTGCGAAGCAACAACGCCTGCGGACAGCAAGTGGCAGAAGCCGTGCAGGATTCCTACAAACGCCTATTGAAGCCATCCATAGAGACGGAATTTGCCACGCAAAGCAAAGAGCGTGCTGATGAGGAAGCCATCAAGGTATTTGCCGAAAACCTCCGTCAGTTGTTGCTGGCTTCACCACTGGGGCAAAAGCGTGTGATGGGTATAGACCCCGGATTTCGTACGGGTTGTAAAGTCGTGTGCCTCGATGCACAAGGAAATCTGCTCCACAATGAGAACATCTACCCCCACCCTCCGGTCAGCAAGCAGAAAGAGGCATTTGCCAAGCTGCAAATGATGATAGAGTCTTATAAGATAGATGCCGTAGCCATAGGTAATGGAACTGCCAGCCGCGAGACGGAGGAGTTCTTGAAACATCAGCGCTTCAACCGCGACATACAGATATTCATCGTCAGCGAGCAGGGAGCTTCCATCTATTCGGCCTCTAAAATTGCACGGGACGAGTTTCCCGACTACGACGTCACCGTACGCGGTGCTGTGTCCATAGGCAGACGACTGATGGACCCGCTGGCAGAGTTGGTAAAGATTGACCCGAAATCTATTGGTGTGGGGCAATACCAGCATGATGTGGACCAAACCAAGCTGAAAAAATCACTGGACCAGACCGTAGAAAACTGTGTAAACCTGGTAGGTGTCAACCTGAACACCGCAAGCAGCCATCTGCTGACCTACATCTCGGGATTGGGTCCGCAGCTGGCACAGAACATTGTGAACTATCGTTCCGAAAACGGTGCCTTCACCTCGCGCAAGGAACTGATGAAAGTGCCGCGCATGGGTGCCAAGGCGTTTGAGCAATGTGCCGGCTTCCTACGCATTCCGCAGGCAAAGAATCCGCTGGACAATACTGCCGTGCACCCGGAAAGCTATTGCATCGTAGAACAGATGGCAAAGGACTTGGATTGCAGCGTAGCCGAGCTGATAGCCAGCCGGGAGCTGCGTCTGAAGATTAATCCGGAACGCTACCTCTCCCCCACCGTGGGCATGCCGACACTGAAAGACATCCTGCAAGAGCTGGACAAGCCCGGACGTGACCCACGCGGACCGATAAAAATATTTGAATTTGATAAGAACGTGCGCACCATCAACGACCTGCGCGAAGGCATGGAATTGCCCGGCATCGTAGGAAACATCACCAACTTCGGCGCATTTGTCGACATAGGCATCAAGGAAAACGGACTGGTACACCTCTCCCAACTCGCCGACAGATTCATATCAGACCCTAATGAAGTAGTGTCCATTCACCAGCATATACGCGTAAAGGTACTCAGCATAGATATGGACCGGAAACGCATACAGCTGACAATGAAAGGAGTGGAACAGAATTAGGGATTAGGGATTAATGGTTAGTGGTTAATGGTTTCCGTATTAATCATTAATCCCTAATCCCTTATAATAGTGTCTTAAGATAATTACTGTACCAAGCACTAAAAGTAGTGAACACAGAATGGAACCTTCGAACCCGAAAGTTCCTCCATTTATCAGATTTTCTTCCGGAAAGTGAAGAATCAGCAGATTCTCATTGCCGAACTCATTTCCACTGACTTTATATCCCAAAACAGAACCTTGAATCCAGTTCCAGAACCAATGCAAGGCAATGGGGAAACAGAGGTTGCGCGTGTATATATAGGAAGCTCCCAAGAAACAACCCGCCAGCATGATATTCAGAAACGGGACAAAGGCAAAGCTGGGATTGAAAAGATGCATCAACGAAAATAACACTGCAGAGATAAGCAATGCCACAAACTTATTGACGCCTCCATCCAGCATACGCCCTAAAATGAAACCGCGTCCAATAACTTCTTCCGTAACTGCCACTAAAAAATAAAGCAAAAGACTTGCCAACAACGAAATGGGAGAAAACAAGACTCCTGCCACTTCCACAGCCCCCAACAATAAAGACAAGCCAAAACCAACTGCATACAAGAACACGACAAACAAAGCTCCGTTCAGCAGGCTTCTGCCCCATCCCTTCAAAGACAAGCCCAAGCCCGAAAAAGGAAGCTTCCTGAAACCCAGCACCATACAAGCGGCAATAAGCCCACTGGCCAACATCAAGACTTCATTCAACATCATTAAATAGACGCTCATCCCACCAACTTGTGTCTTCAACTCAGGGAAAGCAATCGCAAAAGGTATGGCAAACAAAAACAGAAAAATCATAAAAAGTACAGTAAACAGTACTATATCAACGAATGCCAGCCAAATACGTTTTGTTTTACTCATAGCAACACACTCTTCCTTCACCGTTTCTTCCGTCTCCATTTGTATCTCATTTTGATTAATATCCGACAAAAATAATAATAAAAAGAAAAAACTTCATGTATTCCTGCCGTTTTCTTCTTATATTTGAAAAATCAATCTGGAATCGACAAACATGAAACTAAGAAAAATACTTTTAGCCGTTGCCGGACTGGCGTTAATGCTGAATGCCTCGGCACAAAAATCCAAAAGATACTACGTGGCCAAACCTGGCACCCTGGTGGAACTGATGACAGAAGCGGAAGCCAATGAAATCACCCAACTGACCCTGCAGGGCAAGCTGAATGCCGTAGATTTCAGACATCTACGGGATGAATTCAAAAACCTGCAACTGCTGGATATTTCCAATGCCTCCATCAGCATGTATGCAGGCAAGAACGGGACTTATCCAAACCGTTTTTATGTATATCCTGCCAATTGCATTCCGGCATATGCCTTCTGCAAGCAAATGGACGACAGTACATTTGTAGGTAAGGAGACGCTGACCAGGATTATCCTTTCCGACAAGACCAAGAACATCGAAGATGCTGCCTTTAAGGGATGCAAAAATCTCAAGATATGCCAGATACGGAAGAAAACGGCTCCCAATCTGTTGTCCGAAGCATTGGCCGATAGCGTTACAGCCATATTTGTTCCATTGGGATGCAGTGACTCCTACCGTACCAAAAAGAAATGGGAGACCTTTGCATTCATTGAAGGAGAACCACTGACAGTAAATGTACAGATTGGCAAAATGGGCAGCCTTGCCAGCGAACTGTTAAGAGCCGGATTTCAGCCCAAAGACGTTAACTTTCTGACCGTTGAAGGAAAAATGGACGAAGCCGACTTCACATTGATACGCGACTATATGCCCAATCTGGTTTCCATCGACATGACCAACAGTAATGCCACTGCAATTCCCGACTATACTTTCACCCAAAAGAAGTATCTGCTGAACGTACGGCTCCCGCAGGGGCTTAAAAGCATCGGACAGCGTGCATTCAGTGGCTGCGGTCGTTTGTGCGGCACGCTGGTGCTTCCTGCCAGTGTAACCGCCATTGAGTACGGAGCATTTATGGGATGCGGCAACCTGCGCTATGTGCTTGCCACGGGGAATAAGATTACCACGCTGGGCGACAACCTTTTCGGAGAGAGTAAAGGTAAAATCATATACAAGGAGAAGCGGTAGTATTGTAATCCTTTTTCAATGTATCAACAAGAAAAAGCAATCCCCCTCCCAGAAGTAGTTCTGAGAGGGGGATTACGTTTTACTAAATCTTGTCCGACGATTTACTAAATCCTTCCCGGAGATTTAGTAAATCTCCATACGAGTTTTAGTAAAACATCCGAAGGCCTTCGGAAAGGATTCAAGAGTCTGTTCTGAAAATTTATCTTTTAAGCTCCGTACATCCGCGCACGCAACTCCTTGATATGGTCCGAAGTGATGTATTCATCATACTCCATCATCTTGTCGATGATACCGTTCGGAGTCAACTCGATGATACGGTTGGCAACCGTCTGAATGAACTCGTGGTCGTGGGATGAGAAAAGGATATTGCCCTTATAGGTCTTCAAGTTATTGTTGAATGCCTGGATAGACTCCAAGTCGAGGTGATTGGTAGGTGTATCCAGAATCAAGCAATTGGCATTGCGCAGCTGCATACGTGCAATCATGCAACGCATCTTCTCACCTCCCGACAATACGCTTGCTTTCTTCAGCACCTCCTCGCCGGAGAACAGCATACGTCCCAGGAAGCTCTTCATATAGACTTCATTGCCTTCACCGAACTGGCTCAACCAGTCCACCAGATTCAGGTCTGTATTAAAGAATGCAGTATTGTCCAGCGGCAGGTAAGCGGTGGTGATAGTCACACCCCAGTTGAAGGTACCCGCATCCGGTTTCATATTCTCGTTGATAATCTCAAACAGGGCGGTCATGGCACGCGGGTCGTGCGAAAGGAATACAATCTTGTCTCCCTTCTCTACGTTGAAGTTGACGTCGCGGAACAGCACCGTACCATCTTCCAGCGTTTTCGTCAAACCGGAAACTTCCAGAATCTGATTACCCGGTTCGCGTTCGGGCGTAAAAATGATGCCCGGATACTTACGGGATGACGGCTTGATTTCTTCTACATTCAGTTTCTCCAACATCTTCTTGCGGCTGGTAGTCTGCTTGCTCTTTGCCACATTGGCACTGAATCGGCGGATAAACTCTTCCAGCTCTTTCTTCTTCTCCTCGGCCTTTGCCTTCTGGTTCTGCTGCTGACGGAGCGCCAGCTGGCTGGACTCGTACCAGAAGCTATAGTTACCGGCAAAGAGGTTAATCTTTCCGTAGTCGATGTCCACCGTATGCGTACAAACGGAGTCGAGGAAGTGACGGTCGTGGCTTACCACCAGCACCGTATGCTCAAAGTTGGAGAGGTACTCTTCCAGCCAAGTCACGGTCTCCATATCCAAGTCATTGGTAGGCTCGTCCAGCAGCAAGTTATCAGGATTTCCATAGAGAGCTTGCGCCAGCATGACACGTACCTTTTCTTTGTTGTTCAACTCACCCATCAACAGATAATGCTTGTCTTCCTTGATACCCAAACCACTCAGCAAGGCGGCAGCATCGCTTTCGGCATTCCAGCCGTCCAACTCGGCAAATTTCTCTTCCAATTCGGAAACCTTCAGTCCATCCTCGTCTGTGAAATCCTCTTTGGCATACAGCACTTCACGCTGCTTCATGATATCCCACAACACCGTGTGTCCCATCATCACCGTGTCCATCACCGTAAAAGCATCCCACTTGAAGTGGTCCTGGCTCAAAACGGAAAGACGCTCTCCCGGAGCCAGCATGATGGAGCCCGTCGTAGGGTCCAGCTCTCCGGAAATCGTTTTCAAGAAAGTAGATTTTCCGGCGCCGTTGGCACCGATGATACCATAACAGTTACCACTTGTAAACTTCAAGTTTACGTCATTGAACAACACTCTTTTACCAAACTGTACTGAGACATTAGAGACTGTAATCATCTTTATATTTACGATTTATTTATTTACAATTTACTATTTAATACCTATTAGTCTGCGAATTGCGAGTGCAAAGATAGTTATTTTTCCATGAATAGACACAGAGAAGCGCTGTCAATCTGACATAAAAGTATTACCTTTGCAGCGTTTTCGGCAAAAACATCCATTTTGGCAAAGTTTTTGCTGGGGTACTGATATCGTATTAACTTAAACCCTTAACAGCAATGAAAGCAAAATCATTTTACAAGAATAATAAGCATAACAATATGAATCCGAAAGAAAAAGAAAACAACCAGGAAGAGGAGCTGAAAACTCAAGCTACTCCCAACGAATGTGACGAAGAAACTGTCGGACAAGAAACTTCACAAGAAAACGAAGCTCCCCTGACAGAAGAAGAAAAGCTCGCCCAGGAACTGGAAAAGGCCAATGAACAGATTGAAGAGCAGAAGGACAAATACCTGCGCTTGTCTGCCGAGTTTGACAATTACCGCAAACGCACCATGAAGGAGAAGGCAGAACTTATCCTGAACGGTGGTGAAAAGAGTATCAGCAGTATTCTCCCCATCGTGGATGACTTTGAACGCGCCCTCAAAAACATGGAGACAGCCACCGACGTAGCCGCCGTAAAAGAAGGCGTTGAACTTATCTACAACAAGTTCATGTCTGTATTGGGACAAAACGGCGTTAAGGTGATAGAGACAAAGGAACAACCTCTCGATACAGACTATCACGAAGCCATCGCTGTGATTCCGGCACCCAATGAAGCACTGAAAGGCAAAATTCTGGACTGCGTACAAACCGGTTACATCCTAAACGACAAAGTGATCCGTCATGCCAAAGTGGTAGTCGGAGAATAACATAAAACTGTATGGAAAAAAGAGATTACTACGAAGTATTGGAAGTCGAAAAGACAGCAACGGTAGAAGAAATAAAGAAAGCCTATCGCAAGAAAGCCATCCAATATCATCCGGACAAGAATCCGGGCGACAAAACAGCCGAAGAGAAATTCAAGGAAGCGGCAGAGGCATACGACGTACTAAGCAATCCGGACAAGCGTGCCCGCTACGATCAGTTTGGTCATGCCGGACTGGGTGGTGCCGCCGGTAATGGTGGTCCGTTCGGCGGCTTCAGTGGAGGCATGTCCATGGACGACATCTTCTCCATGTTCGGTGACATCTTTGGCGGACACAGTGGAGGAGGTTTTGGAGGTTTTGGAGGTTTCGGCGGAGGTGGCGGCACACAACAACGCCGTTACCGTGGTTCGGACTTGCGCGTCAAGGTAAAACTGAACCTCAAGGAAATCTCTACCGGTGTGGAAAAGAAATTCAAGCTGAAGAAATACGTGCCTTGTACCCACTGTCATGGTACGGGAGCCGAAGGTGACGGTGGTTCAGAGACCTGCCCGACTTGTAACGGCAGCGGCACGGTAATCCGTAACCAGCAAACCATACTCGGCACCATGCAGACAAGAACCACCTGCCCGACATGTGGCGGTGAGGGCAAAATCATCAAGAACAAGTGTAAGGAGTGTGCCGGTGAAGGCATTGTATACGGTGAAGAAGTAGTAACCGTAAAAATCCCGAAAGGTGTTGCAGAAGGTATGCAACTCTCTATGGGCGGAAAAGGAAATGCAGGCAAGCACAACGGTGTACCGGGTGACCTGCTGATTCTTGTAGAGGAAGAGCAAGACCCGAACCTGATACGCGATGAAAATGACTTGATTTACAACCTGCTCCTCAGCTTCCCGACAGCAGCCTTGGGTGGTGCGGTAGAAATTCCCACGATTGATGGAAAGGTGAAAGTAAAAATTGACTCAGGTACGCAACCGGGAAAAGTACTCCGCCTGCGCGGCAAAGGTTTACCCAACGTGAACGGGTACGGCACGGGAGATTTGCTGGTAAATGTCAGCGTATATGTACCCGAAACGCTGAGCAAGGATGAGAAGAGAGCATTGGAGGAGATGGAAGAATCGGATAACTTCAAGCCGAACACTTCGATTAAAGAGAAAATATTCAAAAAGTTCAAGAGCCTGTTTGACTAATAACATGGTACATAAAGAAGCCTCCCGGTATACAATAAAATATATCGGGAGGCTTTCTTATGGGTTTATCGGGGAAAATGTTAAAGCTCCAACATCCGCTTCATAAAAGCCTTTATTCCCTCCACATCAGAAGCCTGAGGAGCCCACGAAGCCAAATCCTCTGAGGGTAGAGGCTGATATGGGCCTTTTTTAATTTCAAAAATAACAGTACCTGACTCCAAGGCAATAATACTATGCCATGTATTAGAAGGAATCTCCAGACCATATTTACCTTCCGAAGGATTGAGGCATACCTTATCTGTTACATTACCGGCATCATCATAAAAAAATGCCAGCAGACTTCCACGCAAAACCAGATAAGTTTCTTCCTTATCTGTATGACGGTGAGGAGGAAGATAAGTTCCCGGTTCCAAAGCATTCAGCAACCGATGAATAGGAGCATCCATAGACGCATGAAAATTATAATTCATACGTAAACGGGAGTTCTCCTTAGCTCGTGAAGTAACGGTATCCAGCAGCTCTTCTGTTATCAGCTTCATCATAACTTCAGCAATTGGGCAAACTTGGCAGGAAGTTCTGCTTTGCACGCCTCAATAGACAAACTTTTTCCTTCATTATTTACTAATATAGCAGCCTTCTGCAAGGAAGCCAATAAGGTAACTTCCGACACATTACCGGCAACAAACAAACATCCGGAAAAAAGAGGAGTAATCACCTTCCGGGTATGCCCTTTCCATTTTACAAACACAGCCTGCATCGGGCAATATGTAGTATATCCCGCAGCATTCAAACGCTGCATCAACTTATGTTCAGACTTGGGTGCTGTGTACAATGCATGCCAGCACATCATATCATTATCCGTCATCATATTGTTTGCTTTTTCCATCCCTTTAATAAATCTTTTACAAATAATATCCATCCCACACTGCCGACACCTGCCAAGAACATGAAGCCGATCAAAATCATCAATTTATTGGGCTTTGCAGGCTTCAAAGGTACCGTAGCCGGCTGGACAACCGTATATACCGGTGTAATCTCCTGCACCTTAGCTCTTGCCATCTGCAATTGTTGAGACACTTGTGTATATACTTGATAGGCTAAATTCATTTCATTCTGTAAACGCTCTTGCTCTGCGCGATAACTCAGCAATATTATATTCTGGTTTGCATCTACAAAATTTGCGTATTTCTTCTGGGCAGACTCATAACTGGCCTTTGCTTCTCCATAAAGTTTTTCGGTAAATGCCAAATCATGACGAGCTTTATTAGTTCGATAATCTGTGATGTAGTTCTGCAGGCAATGCATCACGGTATCCGTCAGCGAAGCAGATATCAAAGGATCCTGCATAGTAACAGACAAGGTTGTCACACCTGTCTTTTTGTCTACGGAAACAGAGATACGTTTACTTAAAGCATCTGCAATGGCAGACTCATCTCTAGTAAGACGAAAAGGATCCAGCTTTGCATCCCCCTCTTCCGGTTCATCCTTAAACAAAGACAATGTCCATCCTAACACCTTAAAAGGAGCGGAGAAAATTGCACTCCACCAAGGAGAACGCTGTTCTTCTTTCAAATAAGCATATAAAGTCGTGTCTACTTTTGCTTTCTGATCCTTGACTTTAACATCGAACAGTTCAATCAGAAAAGGAGTAGAACTTACAATATCAGGATAAAGTTCGGGTGACAAAGCATCTTCACCAGAAGAAGTACCCAAATTGATACCCGCCATGGCTGCAAGGGCTCCCATACTTCCGCCACCAGATTTACCACCACTCTCCGGAGCCAACGTCACACTTGTAGAATACTCCTTAGGAATACTAAATGCAACAACCAGTCCAACAAGGGCAGCGATACCACACGCCTTAAAAACCAATTTGCGACTAGCCCATACTTTCTGGGCCAGTTCTATCAAATCTATTTCTTGTTCCTCTGGTTGTGGAGAAGTTATGTTTTGTATTCTTTCTTCGCTCATAATTCAAATTACTTAAAGAGATTAACCATAGTCGCAATCATCGCTGCAATAGAAGCTGTCGTACTTCCCATTCCCAGAATTTCAGTAGTAGTCATCTTCCTTTTCTGTTCTTTACTTGGAACAATTATTTCACAACCTGGTTCAATGGCTTTCTTGTTTCCTGCTCTTAAACGAGAAACTGTACCATTCATGTATATTACATAGACCTTGCGTTTCTTGGCGTCATTACCAAAGCCACCAGCCTGGTTGATGTAATATTTCAAGCTTTCACCCTTTTTATATAAAACTGTATTCGGATACATTACAGCACCGTTGATTTTCACTGTACTTACGTACTCCGGAACAAATAATACATCTCCCTCGCGAAGCACCATATCAGCATCTGAACCAGGATTTTTCAAGGCCTCTCCCAGATTTATACCTACAGAATAGGTATCGGACAAATCCAATCTTTTTACAGATATGGAATCTCCGCCTCCCGCTTGCGCCATACGCAGAGCATCTTCCTTACGGCGGAATTCTTCTTCGGTCATCCTACGTATAAGACGCGCTCCTTTTATATAAGCATCGGGAGTTACTCCACCAGCCTTAGCTATCAAGTCACTCAAACGTTCATTCTTTTTCGATAGTGCATAATTACCGCTAAAAAGGACTTCTCCGCCCACCATAACATTCTGTTGTTTAAAATAGGACGGACTCTTACGAACATAAATTTCATCAAAAGGCTCAAGATGGAAATCCTGGCTTCCTTCTCCCACCAATAAGCCATCTTTCAAATCAAAAGAGAAATTCTGGCCTACTGTAGTACTGAAAGATGTACTCTTCGGATCTTTCATGCGCCGTGCAACTTCAACCTTTGTTGTAGCCGCCGCCTCCAACAAGCCACCAGCCTGCAACACCAAATCCTCTACTGTCATTTTATCAGAATAAAGATATGTACCCGGATTGGCAACTTCACCATGAATGGTAAGTGTAGCTTCTTCCTTCAAGTCATGAATACTTGGAATATATAAAATGTCATTCTTCTGCAAAGGAATATCTGCAGCCGTCCCGTTCAGCAAACCTTTCACATCTACTTGTATAACCTCATGCGACAAGTCTTCAAGTTCACGATCGATTATAGCACGGTTTAAGAATGCATCTCCGCGAAGTCCTTCCGCTTTCTTAATCAGCTGCTTCACTGTATTCATCGTACCGTCCAACTGATACAAACCTTCACGATATACAGCACCGCGGATTTCCACACGATTCTCAAAACGCTGTAAAACGGAATCAACCGTTATCTTATCACCGTCATCTACGCGGAATACGGAATAATCCATCTCATCCACATTATAAATTTGATGCTCACGTCCACTTTTACGGATTATACGTAATGCTTTCTTATAAGCATCACCCGTAAAACCACCTGAATACTTCAATAATGTACCTACGGTTTCAGTGGGTTTCATTTCATAAAACATCGGACGTTTTACCTTACCTAATATCTGTACCAGTGACTGGTAAGGATCCACAAGAATTACATCACCATCCTGCAGACGGATGTCATCCTTCATTTTTCCTTTCATAAGTAAATCGTAAACATCCAAATCCGCTATTGTATTTCCATTGCGAATCACTTTAATACTGCGCAAACTACCAATCGGATTCACACCACCTGCACGATATAAAGCATGAAATACGGAAGCAAATGATGAGAGGGTATAAGTTCCGGGCACCACAACTTCACCCATAACGTTTACTTGAATAGAACGTATTTCTCCTAATGTCAGTTTAACTTGGGTAGACGGAACATTTCCGGTTACTCCAGAATATATTCTGGCAAATTCTTGTTTCAAATAATTATTGGCTTCCTTTACTGTTTTGCCACTCAGATAAACCGGTCCTAAATTATTCACAAGAATACTTCCTTCCGGAGAGATTGTTTGTCGAATCGTTGTTTCAGAAGCTCCCCACACATCAATAATCACCTCGTCACCAGGTCCCAGACGATAATTCTCGGGAGTAGCAACATTCACATTGGGTTCGAAAGTCAAATTATCGTTAGTAAAAATATTATGACCATAAATTTGCGAAGTCGGATCCTCTGTTTCCTTCTCTTGAGACAAGGAACGATTATCCATCATTTGTAAAGAATCTCCTGCAACATCCGTTTGTCTGGCAGAATAAGTTTCCGAGGTTGTACGCAGCCCTTTGACTACGCCACTCATTTCACCACGTTGACGAGAACGCTTCTCATCTTGGGTATTGCTCTGCGGACTTCCAGATTTAGAGTTTTCATACTTTTTCTGAATTCTTTCAACTTGTTCCTTTGTCACTCCCCGCCGCATTAATTCAGTAGTAATCTGCTTTTGATTTTTGCCCATCTGCTGAGCGCTTTTTACATACTGAACAACCTGATCATCTGACATCTGCTGAGCAAAAGCTACCCCTGACAAAGTAAATACCAAAAAGAATAGTGTTATTAATCTACGCATAAGATATTCTGATTAATCTTTTGAGTTCTTGTAATAAATATAAATCGGGCACAAAGGTAATATATTATTTTTATAATATACATTTATTCCACCTCTAAGTTTCAGAAAAAGCATTAAAAAGCTGTCACTTTCACGTCTTTTCATTGGGTAGAAGAAAGCGGGAAAATTGGCACTATTTTTTTCATTAGTCCAATCAAAATAGCCTTTTTTTCAGTATAACTATGTTGCACCAAGGCCAGCACTTCTTCCCGCACATGTTCATAATCATCAACAGATGCCTTTTCACGCTTTATCTTTTCACTGATTACAGAATCCAAAAGTCCATCCCCAGGCCCTCCCACAATGTACACTTCTCCCCCATCCCCCATGACTCCCACTTCCAGGGTGAGCATACAAGCTTCAGACAAGGTAATCAAACAATGAGTATTCGTCGGATACACCTCACCCAAACGTACTATGAACATATCAGTTTCCCCTTTGTCGCGTTTCAACCTGCAATCAGATGACTGCACATATATTTCCGCCACACGCTTACTATATTCCATAGCATTTTCCGGATGACGTGCATTAGCAGCAGATATCATAACCATACGGGACACTCTATACTTTACCGCCAGGTCTGCAATATTCACTGTCCCCGATATATTCGTTTGAATTGCCTCCGACACAAAATCATCCATCAGTTGTACATGCTTATAAGCAGCAGAATGAAAAACAAGTTGAGGACGTGTTTCTTCAAATATAGCCTCCATACGCGTACGGTTAGCAACATCTGCAACCAATACACGGACCTCCAGATTCTTCCAATGATCAGACAATTCCAACTGTACATCATACAATGGGGATTCTGCCTGATCTACCAGAATCAACTGATAAGGATTCAGTGTAGCCAACTGGCGGACGATTTCCCTTCCTACAGCTCCCGCCGCTCCCGTAACCATTACTCTACGCCCCTCGATATGGGTCGTAATTTTACGCACGTCAACTTGTACCGGTTCTCTACGGAGCCAATCTTCTATTTGAATGTCCTTTATCAGTCCATCGTCCATACAATCGCTTAAGGGAGGAACGGTCATTACATGAATATCATGAGAGAACAGTTTATCCAGCATTCCGGAATTTTCCAAATCCGACACCTTGCTTGGAGAGATAATGATTGTATCCACTTTCTTTTTCTTTAGACGGTCAAACAGCTGCTCATCATTGGGATATACCCTGCATCCCATCGTATGTTTACCTATCATATCAGGTTCGTCCGAAATAAAGCCACGCAGGCGATAATGATTATTACGACTAACTCTCAAGGATTTTGCAACATTGACTCCAGTCCCATGGAATCCATAAATAAAAACATTCACGCAATGACGTGCATCAAAAGCAATAGCTTCATAAAGCATCTTCACAGCAATGCGCATACAAGCCATCAGAGAGAAGGTGAACATATATGCCATAAACAGAATGCTGTTCGGCAAAGTTTCTCCAAGCCCCGAAACAGACCAACAGCAATTCCCTAAAAACAGTACAACATAGCTTATCGTAAGACTCCAAAACACACGATAAATATCTACAAAAGAGGAAAAACGGATAACACCCACATAAGTACGGAGAATATGAAAGAAACAGATATTACACAAGACAGCCCAAATGGTCAGCCATACATACAAAGAAATTTCATAAGATACGGACGAAAGCCTATATTGCAAAAAACATGCAGAAAGCATGGAAATCACAACGATAATTACATCTACCAACAGCACCGTCCATTTGGACGCTATGCGTGAAGAAAGATATTTATAATCTGAAATTTCCTGTTCTTCAAGTGCAGTAAATACCTCTTCCTCAGTGAAGCCAAATGCAGTATTGTACTGATTTGATGTTGTAGTAACAACTACGAGATTATTTAAATCAGAAAAAATACTCTCTTTAGAGACACGGGTTATTCCTGTCATTATCCCTCGTTCAAGATAAGGATTTGTCTTAAATGTCGAATTAAAAAGACTTCTCGTAAGTGCTACAAGTTCATCCCAATATCCATTCATATATGCTTCCTGCATTGGTGTATCGTATTCATCCAAAAGGATTATTACATTCTTTTTATAGTATCTGTTTAAAAAACATGAAAGATTGTTAATAGCTCTATATATGGTCTCACTTGAGATATTTTTATTTGCATTTATATCTTTTGAATACTCATCTAATTTCTTAAAGAAATTTTTTTCTGCTTCAG
>ENA-OYXY01000221-OYXY01000221.1-human-gut-metagenome-genome-assembly--contig:-NODE-221-length-30129-cov-6.377801_pt1 | contig 30129 bp, 24 predicted proteins | sample MGYA00244058_ERZ653438 | MGnify/ENA primary metagenome ERZ653438 (study PRJEB26926, sample SAMN06165026) | human gut metagenome | biome: ENVO:00009003; feature: ENVO:2100002; material: ENVO:00002003... | reverse complement strand
CTACACAAGGCTATTCGTCGGCAGCGTCAGATGTGTATAAGAGACAGCTATTGATACAATACAATCAGAATATGTATTTTCATTGCGTAAGAAGCGTATATACAAAAAAAGACCGACTTCAAAATCAAATTTGAAATCGGTCTGTAAATTTTAAAAATATCCGAACGGAATTTATACTATTCGATTACATCTTCGGCTATAACAGCTTCCTGTCTTTTTGTAATCTGATGGTCTTCATGCAAAACAATGCAGTATGTAACAGTTGATATGAGTGCAAGAATAAGTACAACCGCAATAAGTCTTTTGATGTATTTGCCTGTCCTTATTTTTTTGACAACATAGGGAATCCCCGTTATTGTTCATTGCCCTTGTCCTCTTTTAAAATATTTAAAATGCTCTCTACACCGCTGTAAGCATTATGAAAACTCTCCAAAAGGTTTTCATAATATGCCCGACCTTCGTCCTCAATATGATAATAAATTCGTGTGCGCTTTTTGCCGACAAGCTTTGAATATTCGCTGATTTTTCCTTCGTTAACAAGCTTGTAGGTGACTGCGTAAACGGTGTTCTGAGATATGGACAGGCATCCGTTTGATTTTTCTTTTATGAATTTTACAATTTCATACACATAACTGTCATGCTCACACAAAATGGCAAGAATCAGTATGTCCGTAATTCCGCTGAAAAAATAATTTTGTTTTCCCATAGATACCTCCCAATATACATTATACACACTTAATCACTAAAAATCAATCTAATACATTCAAGAAGAATTTAATATGAGCAGTTATTACAGCAAAGCCTTTTGTTGCCGACATTGTGATTTTTTCGTCAATAGTATTCGTAAAAAACGAATTGACCAAAAAATTCCTTTGTGTATTAATCTCATCAGCCATGATATCACCATACACATTATTGATTTCGTTTGAATTCTTTTTGATATAGTCAAATATGAAAAGTAAAATAACAGATAGGATGTTTTAAATGAAAGCAAAGAAAATTTATTATTCAATTGTCGTAGGATTACAAAGCTTATTTATATTATTGCTGTTTGTGAACATTGGTTATTGCATAATTACTTCGGATTTAACTATGTTTCCCACAACTGCGTTGTATTTGAATTTTTATCCTTTTATGAATTTTTTTAAAACACATAATCCGTATGATTTGCTTGTATTTATATCTTTGTTGCTTTTGCTGTTTGCAATGCACTTTGCAACAATATACATACTTTTCAAAAAGGTTAAAAGAATATATGCTTGGGTAGTTATAGTTAATGCTTATTTTTATGCTTTAACTATGTATAGCGACGGAGATTTAGTTTATGTCTTTCACGATATTGAATTTTCAATCTATATTTACAGTAATTTAGCAATGTTTTTATTGCTGTTGATTGCAGCTTTATTAAAACTCTACCGTAAGAGGGTTCATATTAATTCAAGCCTTGCAGAGGATTATTTTCTGCCGAATGAAGAGGATAATAAGCCTGAGGATAAATGTGACGGAATAATTCAAGGAAGTATTTTAGCTCCGATTTTCCAGACAGCTTGCTTTGCATTTTCTTTGATTACAAAATATTTTGGTTCGCTTTTGGAGAGTTATTTATATGTGTTTTATACTGCATTTATAATTGCTTCAATCTTTATGTTTGTAATGTCTTATCGAGATTACAAAAAAGCAGTACAATCAAATGCTTTTTCGGAAGAACGAATTGCAAAAGTTGAAAAATACATAAAAATTCAGCCGATTACCTTTGCACTTTTTCTCGCATCGGCAGTTTTGATATTTGCATTTTGACAGTAACAAACTCTACAATAAAATAGGGTAGAACAACTGCTGTAAGGAGGCTCGAAAGAGCCTCCTTTTTAATGCTTGAACAGAATACAAATTTATTGTGATGACAAACCGCTTTACAGCTATGTAAAATTTTTATACAGATATAACGATGAAATAAAAAATATCGGAATAAGAATAAACCTCCTGCACAGAGTAAAATTTGTTGCAGGAGGTTTTGTTGTACGAAAATTATATGGGCTTAATTATTGGCATATTTGTTGGAATCTATATGTAAAATTTACAGAACCTGAAAATATGCATTATTGATACTTTGTCGGGACAGGGCACACATCAGTTCTTACTGTTTGCAATTGCCTGATCAATCAACTTTTGCAGCTTTTCAGACTGCTTTTCGGAGGTTATTGCACCGACAATCGGCTCTCCTACAATATTACCGTTTTTATCGACAACATAAGTTGTGGGGTAGGAGTACAATCCGGATGTGAATTCTCCGGCTTTACTTTTTGAATCAAACCAAATGTTTTTGTAGGTTACACCCTTTTTTGCCAGAATATTCTTTGCGTCAGAGATAGCCGTTTTGTCACCGTCAAGTGTAAATGAATTGATTCCGACTACTGCTCCGCCTTTTTTTGCAAGCTGTTTATTCAGAGCTTCCAGGTCGGCAAGTTCTTCCACGCAGGGATTGCAGGTGGTAAACCAGAAGTTTACTACAGTAACGGTATTTTTTGCAAAAAGCGTACTGCTCTTAACTTCGTTTCCGTCAAGATCCTTGCCGTCAAATGTCGGGAATTTCTTCAGATTATCCTTTTCGATGGGCTTACCGTTTTCAGCCGGAACGCTCATATCTCCATCAGACGGCTTTTCTCCGCATCCGGGAAATTTTTGTTCCAAAAGCGTCAGCTTTCCTTCAATTTCCTTAATCTCTTCGGCGCCTTCATTAAGCAGCTTCAACTCATCTGCACTGAACTGATCCTTGATACCGTCAATCGTTTTCAGAAGAAAATCACCGTAGTTTCCGCCGTCCTCAATCATCGCCATACCCTTATCGGCTGAAATAAATACCTTTTCCCAAAGTTCGCTGTTTTCGGAAAGAATAGCATTTTCCTGTGCCATCAGTTTTTGATGCAGGTCGGCGGCCTCGTCTTTTGTTTTCGGATTCACAGCTGTCAGCATAGCCGTTTCGCTTTTCTTATTTGCAGTAGTATTCGTCGTATTGCCTTTGGCTGTGCCACAGGCGGCAAAGCTTAACAACATCACCAAGGCAGTCAGTAAGGTTAAAATTTTTGTTGTTTTCATGGTGTTTACTCCTTTTCTGTTTCAATTTCTGTTTCAATTTTTTGTTTTGCTGTTTCCGCTTTTTTAGCGGGACAATCATTTTCTTTTCCTTTGCCAAAGCCGTAGCAAAAGCTGACCGCCTCGACAGGACAGGCACGGATACACTTACCGCAGCGTATGCATTCGGTATGGTTGGGAGTTTTGGTTACATCTACATCCATCTTGCATACTTTGGCACACTTTCCGCAGGAAATGCATTTGTGTTTGTCTACTTTCATTCCGAAAAGCGACACCTTGTTAAGCAATGCATAAAATGCACCGAGAGGACACAGCCACTTGCAGAACGGTCTGTAGAAAAGTACACTCAGTACGATTACCGTAATCAATATGCCAAACTTCCACGAAAAGAGCGTACCCAGTGCGGCACGGATTCCCGAATCAATGGCGGAAAGAGGGATTGCCCCCTCGAGTACTCCTTGAGGACAAAGATACTTACAGAAAAAAGGATCTCCCATACCCACATCGTTTGTAATGAGCATTGGCAGCAAACCTACAGCAAAAAGCAAAACTGCATATTTTATGTATGTCAGCGGCTTCAGCTTTTTAGTGGAAAGCTTTTTTGTCGGTATCTTATGTAACAGTTCCTGAAGCCATCCAAACGGACACAAAAAACCGCAGATAAAACGCCCGAGCAGAACTCCTATCAATATGAGGAATCCTGTGATATAATATGAAAAACTGAATTTTGACGAACCCACCACAGCCTGAAACGAGCCGATTGGGCAGGCACCCGATGCCGCAGGGCAGGAATAGCAATTCAGTCCCGGAACGCAAACAGCCTTTCCTTTGCCTTGATAAATTCTGCCCTTCAATAAATTCGGCAGATGAATATTACTCAGCAAAGTTGCTCCTGCTTGAATAAGCCATCGAAAGCGTGAGAGAAACTGCGATACACCGCCTCTTTTTTTCTTCGGTTCTTTGTTATCCAATTCCCACACACTCCAAACACAGCCGGATTGCCTTGCTTAACACGGTTTCTGCCTCTCCACGCAGAGCTCCGTAACACAGCATCGTAATTCCGCAGATAATCAGTACGATTTGAAATACGGCTTTTTTCTTTCGAGTCAATTCGGTCACTCCTTTCTTTTGTGCTCTCATTGTAGCACAGAGGATGTAAAATCCCTGTTAAGAACGAAAACTTAACAAAAACTTTATGTCAGAGCGATATAATGATATAATTAAATTATCAAAGAAATATGAAAACACAGCAAGGAGAGTTTCTATGCGTATTTTAGTAATTGAAGACGAGCGTGCGCTGTGCGAGACAATTGTTCGCAGCCTTAAAAGATTGGCGTACAGCGTTGATTTTTGTTATGACGGAAACAAAGCAAATGAGTTGCTCGGAATAGAAAAGTACGATCTTGTTTTACTTGATCTGAATTTACCCGGTGCAGATGGGATGACGGTACTGCGAACTCTGCGACAAACCGACAGAGATACCGGAGTGTTAATTCTTTCGGCACGCTGTGAGGTTGCCGACAAGGTGGAGGGGCTGGATGCCGGAGCAAACGATTACCTGACAAAGCCTTTTCATTTGGAGGAGCTTGAGGCAAGAATACGCAGTCTGACTCGCCGGCGGTTTACACAAAACAATGTTGTTTTGAACTGTGGAAAGGTTGCTTTTGACACCAAAGCCCGTGTTGCCGTTGCTGACGGTCAGGAGCTGTCACTTACCCGAAAAGAAATCGGAATACTTGAATATTTACTTCTTAATCAAGGTCGCCCCGTCAGTCAGGAAGAACTGCTCGACCATGTTTGGGATAACAGTGTTGACAATTTCAGCAATTCAATAAGAGTACATATTTCTGCATTACGAAAGAAACTGCGTGCGGCACTCGGCTATGACCCGATTCGCAATCGCATTGGTGAAGGATATGTTATGGAGGAAGAAAAAGTATGAAAAAGCTATCCTTGCAATGGCGCATAACTCTGATGACTGCACTTCTTATCGGGGCCACCTGTATTTTTATGAATGTTCTTATCGGCTATTCCGGCAGTCATTACATGGATTCCATAGGCTCTTATGTTACAGGTTACGGTGATACGGACAAAGGAGAACCTGACTTTTTCGATCCCGAACACGAAAAGCTTGATCGTGAATTGACTATTGTAATTAACGGAGCACAGGAATCCTTTATCGCTACCAATTGGTATATTACGGCGGCGGCAACATTGTTAGGCGGTGTGCTTGCGTATTTTTTAAGCGGGCATGCACTGAAGCCTCTGCGTACTTTTACCGCTCGGGTTGAAAAGGTTCAACCTAACAATTTGACGGATATGAAGATAACCGAAGATGTTCCGCCTGAACTGAGACAGTTTGTCAAGTCGTTCAATCGGATGCTTGACCGTCTTGATGAGGGATTTACCGCTCAACGACAGTTCACGGGAAACGCCGCACACGAGTTGCGTACGCCGCTTTCGCTTATGCAGGCACAGCTTGAACTTTTTTCGGCAGAGCATCCCGGGGTATCGCCTGAAACGGCGGAGTTTCTCCGATTGTTGCGTGAGCAGACCGAACGAATGACACAAATGACAAAAACCCTGTTGGAAATGAGTGAGCTTCGCACAGTATCGTGTGCCGACCGCATAGAGATAGGACCTATGGTAGAAGAGATTTTCACTGACCTTGCACCCCTTGCAGAGAAGAACAATGTTACACTTGAAAGCACGGGCGATGCTGTTATGACAGGCAGTGATACGCTGATTTACCGTTTGTTATATAATCTGACCGAAAACGCTATACGCTACAACCGTTTTGACGGTACAGTGAATATTACCGTAATGAACAAAGACAATCAGCTTGTTATTACGATTGCGGATACCGGCTACGGCATCCCCGAACAATACAGAGAAAGTATTTTTCAGCCCTTCTTTCGTGTGGATAAATCCCGAAGCAGAGAATACGGCGGAGTTGGATTGGGACTTTCTTTGGTGTGGGAAATCGTTGCATTGCACAATGGTAAAGTTCGTGTGGAAGAGAGTTCGGAAAAGGGTACTGCTATATCAGTAAAGTTTCCGACAGATGTGATAAAAATTTAATATTTTGCGATTTTTTCTTAATTAATTGTTGAAATTACCGTAGCTCTGTGCTATACTATAATTAATTAATCGATTAGTTATCAAAAGGAAGCGAACTTTATGAGAACAACAGAGGAACAGCACAACGAGCGTAAGCGTGAAATGATGGAAAAATGCTTTGAATGCTATGCTGAAAACGGATTGACCGGTACGGGCATCAAGGCTTTGGCGGCAGCGTGTGGCTGTACAACGGGAAATCTGTATTCCTATTTCAACAGTGTTGATGAACTGATTATTGAATCAACTGCATACTGTATGGAAAAGGTCGAGGATGATTTTATGGAAAAAGCTCCCACCGACCCGAAGGATGTTGTTCGATTTGTGAAAGAGGTTCCGTACTGGACCGCAAAGAAGCACGGCAAGAAATATCGGCTGATGTATCAGGTCTATACCCATCCGAAATATATTGAGCACGGCAAGAAATTCTTTGAGGGGGTAAATGAGCGCTATACCGAGTATGCAAAGCGGCTTGAGCCGAAAATCGGCATTCCGTACACGGTGATTACACCGCTCATTTTTATATTTGTCCGTGCCTGTGTACACTATGCTATGTTTGAGGATGAATATTATTTAAAAACCCAAATGGAGGTCTTAAAACAGGGTGTTGCCCTGTTTACTGATAAATACCGTTCACAATATTTGAGAGGAGGCAATGACAAATGAAAAAACGAATATACTGTATTACCACCGCACTCTGTCTTGTGCTTTGTATCGTACTTTGCATTGCATTTGCTGCCGTATGCAGCAAGGCGGAAAACAGCAAAACCCTGTTGCCGGAGGTGCGAAACAACGGCACAGCAATCCAATGGAGAGATACCGCCGAAGAGGAATGGCACGATCTTGTAGCTCTTAACACGCTCAGAGGTACTGACGGAAAAAACGGTACTGACGGAAAGAACGGTCTTGACGGCAAAGACGGCATTGACGGCAAAGACGGTACTAATGGAAAAGACGGTCTTGACGGCAAAGATGGTACTAACGGTAAAAACGGCATTGACGGAAAAAATGGTGCTGGCGGCAAAGATGGTGCTGACGGCAAAAACGGTACTGACGGCAAAAACGGCGTTGACGGCAAAGACGGCACTGACGGGAAAAATGGTGCTGACGGTAAAGACGGTACTGACGGAAAAGACGGTCTTGACGGCAAAAACATAGAGGTACAAAGAACAACAGAATATATACAGTGGCGCTATGAGGGAGAAGACTGGCAAAACCTTGTTGCCATTTCCGATATAAAAGGACCCACAGGGCAGAACGGTAAAGACGGAGCAAACGGGAAAACACCGGAGTTCCGTGTAAATGAAAACAATCTTCAATGGCGTTATGTCAGTGAAGAAATATGGTTAAATCTTTACGATCTTTCAAATTTGAAAGGTCTTGACGGCAAAGACGGAATCGACGGAAAGAACGGTGTCGATGGTATTGACGGCAAAAACGGTGATACGCCGTTCATCGGTGAAAACGGCAACTGGTGGCTCGGAGTGACCGACATTGGCGTAAAAGCCGCAGGCGTTGACGGTGAAAAAGGCGACAAGGGAGATAAAGGAGATGCCGGAGAGAACGGTAAGGACGGAGCAAACGGAAAAACACCTGAGTTCCGTGTAAATGAAAATAACCTACAGTGGCGTTATGTCGGCGATGAAACATGGCTTAACCTTTACGATCTTTCAATTTTGAAAGGTCTTGACGGCGCAGATGGTAAGGACGGTATAAACGGCAAAGACGGTGTTGACGGTAAAGATGGTGTTGACGGCAAAGACGGTGCCGATGGTAAGGACGGAACAAACGGACAAAACGGTTCTGACGGCAAAGACGGCAACACACCGTTCATCGGTGAAAACGGCAACTGGTGGATTGGAACGACCGATACGGGAGTGAAAGCCACAGGTGTTGACGGTGAAAAAGGCGAAAAGGGTGACAAGGGAGATAAAGGCGACAAAGGTGACGCAGGTCAGAACGGCAGCTGTTCGGGATATTTTTACGGAGAGGCAAACGCTCCGAGGACAGTACTGAATAACAGTCGTGTCAATATTTCTGTCTACCAAAAAATAAACAAGGGCGGCTTGATTTCATCCTACATGAATAATATTACCCTCAAAAAAGGACATATTTACAATGTCTGCTTAAGCGGTTCTCTCGAAGTCGGTTCAAACGAATTTAACAACAGCGGTAATTACTCTATTCAGATGACAGACGGTTATGATAACGATCTGTGCAGGGAGCTTACACGAATAAAAAGGGACGGGGCAAAAATACCGTATACCAATGATCAACATTCCTTTAATTTCAACAGAATGTATGATGCGTCAAATAAAGACATTACATTGCAGTTGTGGTTTGAAAATTCGGCATACAATACTTATCTCGGTGGCTTCAGAGGTACTATTACAATAACCGCTCTTGATTAAATTTATATAACGGAGGTGGCGAAAAATGAAAAAACGAATACTTAGTATCCTGCTGACTTTATGCATGACGCTCTGCCTTACGCCGATAAGCGTATTCGCCGAGGAGGTTGGGACAGAGGGCTCTGCTGCGATACAGCTTGGTACAGATGCACTAAGTGTGTTAAGTAAAAATGTAAACACAGCGACCGCACCGACTGTGTATTTCGGGCAAAACCATGAAAATAATCCCACTGCATGGCGAGTTATCGGCTATGACGGAAGCGGTGTTACAAGCTCAAAGGGGGATATTACCCTGCTTGCGGCAGGCGCTATGGGAGTTATACCATTTGTCGATACCATATTAAACAACGAATACGCACCGGTAATTTGAAAACCGCGATAGATGCGCTTGCGGAAAAGCTGACGACAGAAGAAAATGCTGCCGTAAAGAAACGGACGCTGACAAGCGGAAGTTACGACGGAGAGAATACCGACTGTGTAGCGGGAGGGCAGGTGGATAACGCTGTATTCTGGCCACTTTCCGCAAAAGAGGCTATTGCTGTAAACAACGATCTGCGTGCCTTGAATCCTGCACATCCGAATTGGGTGGATAGCGGTTGGTGGCTGCGCTCCCCCGGCTCCGATAAATATCGTCTCGCCGTCGTGCGTAGTGAGGGTTCTGTCCAATACTCTGGGTTCTCTGTCCTCATTTTCAATAATCATCGGACTGTTCGTCCCGCTTTTAACTTAAATCTGAACTCTGTCCTTTTTGCATCTGCCGCCGTGGGCGGAAAGCCTGACGGAGGATTGGCAGAAGTTTCCAAATACAGCGGAAACGAGTGGAAATTGACGCTTTTAGATAGTAGACGCAATTTTGCTGTAACGGAAAAAACTGTCAGCGCCGCCCCCGACGATACCGTTACGCTGAATTACAAAGGGGCGACCACAGGGAAAAATGAATATATCTCTGTCATCCTGGCGGATAACAACGGCGCACAGTATTACGGCAGAGTAGCACAACCTACTGCCAAAAGCGGAACGGTTGAAATCAAAATCCCGTCTGACATTGCACCAGGCGACTATACCATGAAGGTATTCAGCGAGCAGTATAACGGTGACTGCAAGACCGACCTTGCAAGTGCTTTTGCGGATGTCACGCTGACGGTGGAAAGTCAGCCTGACGAGCAGTTTACCCTCGCCCCTGGTGGCAGATACTATTTTGACCTTTCGGCGATGAACATCCCCGGAACGGTAAACAGCAATCTGCCGGACAGCACCCTGCATTATGTGCCGTTTACCTATGTGGGTACGGTCAACGCTTATAAGCTCACATCGGAAATGGCAACCACCGAGGAGTATGCTCAGAAGAATAAATATCCCCACAGCCTATTCATTGCGGACTATGCCGTAACGCATACGGTAAGCTGGGATGACCTGAATACCGCAGGTCTGATTTTCGGCAAGGACTATGCCACAGGAGGTGTGAACTATACACTGCGTGCGCCGTCCGTGGGAAGTGATAACAGAGGCTCGGGTGATTCAGAACGCGGTACGCCCCAAAGCAACGAATGGGACAGGATACTGGACAAGGACAGCGGCTACATCAAAAACTGGAATGGCATATATTCGTGGGGGCAGGACACAACAAGATACAACTCGTCGCTCCGTGCGATTCGCGGGTACGATTCGGGCCGACGCTGGAACGACGACGATGCTACGGACTTCCTCCCGCTCGTCAGTTTCCGCCCCGTGCTTGAAATCCTGAACCCTGACACACTGAGCTCTGACGGACTGAAGGTCGTTACCCTTGACCTTGGCGGCGGAACGCTCGGCGGCAGCTCCGAGGATATTCAAATCATTGTGAAAAGCAGCGAGAGCTTTGCCGCGCCTGCGTCCGACGGCATGACCCGCCCGGACGGAAATACAGGCAGCTACTTCATGTGGCTCGGAAGCAACGGTAAGCTCTACGCGCCCGGTGCCAGTGTTCCGGCGGACGTTACCAAGCTCACGGCGCAGTTTGTTTTATCAGAACAGTTTTCCCTTACCCCCGGCGGCAGATACTATTTTGACCTTTCGGCAATGGATATTCCCGGCACGGTGAACACCGGAAACATCTTTGGTGCGACTTCCTTGCCGGATACGACGCTGCACTATGTTCCCTTTACCTACGCAGGGACGGTGAACGCCTACAAGCTCACAACGGAGATGGCAACCACCGAGGAGTATGCACAGAAGAATAAATATCCCCACAGCCTGTTCGTGGCGGATTATGCCGTAACGAATGATGTAAGCTGGGATGCCCTGAATACCGCAGATCTGATTTTCGGCAAAAATTATGCCAGCGGCGGCGTGGACTATACCCTGCGCACACCGTCTGCGGGAAGTGACTGTACGGGTTTAGACGATTCCCAACGCGGCGTGCCCCAAAGCAACGAATGGGACACAATGCTGAACAAGGACAGCGGATATATCCAAAACTGGAATAGAATGTTTTCGTGGGGACAGGATGTTTCTCCTGGCGGCGCGTCGTACCGTGTGGTTCGCGGGTACTTTTCGGCCCGCTTCTTGAACGACAAACTTGCTGCGAACTCCTTCCCGTACGTCGGTTTCCGCCCCGTCCTTGAAGTCCTGAACCCTGACACACTGGGTTCTGACGGACTGAAGGTCGTTACCCTTGACCTTGGCGGCGGCACGCTGGGTAATAGCTCCGAGGATATTCAAATCATCGTGAAAAATGGCGAGAGCTTCACCGCCCCAGCTACTGAAGGGCTGTCTCGTCCGAACAGCATTTCGGAAGACGCGCAGCTGTATTGGTCGGATGAAAATGGGAACTGCTATAAACCCGGCGATACCGTACCTGCCGATGTTTCCATGCTTTCGATCACTGGCGACTATGAGGTGATTTACCTCCCCGGCACATACGGCACCGGCAGTGCGGTGACGGATATGAAACCCCACAACAATATTCTTACCCTGCGCGGCGCTTTGTTCACCCGCGCGGGCTACACGCAAGTAGGCTGGTCAACCGTTGACGGCGGCGAAAAGGTGTATGGCTTTGAAGACGTTTATACGCAAAACGAGGCGCTGACGCTCTATCCTGTGTGGAACACGAATAAATACACAATAACCTTTGATACAAACGGCGGAAGTGAGATTGCACCCATTACTCAGGATTACGGTACAGAAATTACCGCCCCTGCCAACCCGACAAGAAAAGGTTATACCTTTAAGGGCTGGGATAAGGAAATCCCCAAAACCATGCCGGCGGAGAATATAACGGTTAAAGCACAATGGAAAATCAATCAGTATACAATAACCTTTGATACCAACGGCGGAAGTGACATTGCACCCATTACACAGGACTACGGTACAGAAATTACCGCCCCTGACAATCCTACAAGAAAAGGTTACACCTTTAAGGGTTGGGATAAGGAAATCCCCGAAACCATGCCTGCCGAAAACATTACAATCACGGCACGGTGGAAAGATACCGAAAAGCCGACGGGCGAAATTATCATAGGCACAAATAAATGGAATGAATTCTTAAACGAGCTTACCTTTGGCATATTCTTTAAGGATACACAGGAGGTAACTATAAATGCCGTAGATAACAGCGGAGTTGTGTTTGTATCCTATTTGGTAACAGATAAGGAGCTTTCCGAGGCTGAACTGAACTCTCTTGTATTCCGTGCGTATGAAGAACCGTTTTGCATAGAACCCAACGGAGAATATATTGTTTATGTAATGCTTGTTGATGAAAATATTAACATAACATACCTTCGCTCCGACCGTATAACGCTTGATAATATTCAGCCTGTAATCAGCGGTATTGAGAACGGCAAGACCTATTGTGAGGCACAAACCGTTACTGTTGATGAGAAGTATGTTGATACCGTTACCGTAAACGGCACGGCGGTTACGCTTGATGCAGACGGAGGTTTTGTTCTCCCTCCGACAAACGGCGAGCAGAAGATAGTTGTCACCGACAAAGCGGGCAATAATGCAGAGATGACCGTAACAGTCAACAACGGTCATACCTTTGGTGAATGGGTATCTGACAATGACGGTACGCATACCCGAAAATGTACCGTGGACGGATGCGATGCGTTTGAAACCGAAAATTGCTCAGGCGGCAATGCCACCTGTACCGAAAAGGCGGTATGTGATGTCTGCGGTAAAGCCTACGGAGAATTTGACGGAACAAACCACGAGGGCGGTGTACAGGAGTGGACGACAAGAACCGCTTTTAATCACGAACAAAAATGGAACTGCTGTGGTGCTGTGATTGTGGCAAGTGAAGCACATGAGTGGAAAGACGGTGTGTGCCGAGAATGCGGATATGTATGTCTGCATAATGACGCAGATAAAGACCATATCTGCGATTATTGCAAAAAGACAATCTCTGAGCATGTAGATAAGGATAAAAACCATATCTGCGATTACTGCGAAAAGACAATCTCTGAGCATGTAGATAAGGATAAAAACCATGTCTGTGATTACTGCGAAAAGACAATCTCTGAGCATGTAGATAAGGATAAAGACCATATCTGCGATTACTGCGAAAAGACAATCTCTGAGCATGTAGATAAGGATAAAAACCATGTCTGTGATTACTGCGAAAAGACAATCTCTGAGCATGTAGATAAGGATAAAGACCATATCTGCGATTACTGCAAAAAGACAATCTCTGCTCATGAAGATGCGCCAACCAAAGAAATCAAAAAGGCTGACACCGTAACGGCTAAATTGCCTGATGATTCAAAGTCCCCTCAGACAGGCGACAACAGCAACCTTATTTTGTGGATTGCATTGCTGATTATCAGCGGCGGCGTTATGAAAGGAGTAACGGCATTCGGTAAGAGTAAAAAACATTCTGCCAAAATTAAAGATAAGTAATATTTTACGCTCTGTCATGGAAATATAGTGAATACGGCACAGTAGGTATAGAAACCGCTGTGCCGTGTTTCTTTCAGAATGACTGCTTTTGAAAAACAGGCACTTTCTCGGTCATCATACGATAAGCAAAGACAAAGAATAAATGCAAAATCCGGAATTTAATGCCAATACTTCCGAAAATCGGCAGACAAGTTTGTCAATAAGTTCGTATAGTTGCATTTGTTTTTATTTATGATACAATTAAAAGCAACAAACTTAACAGATTCTTATGCAGGTAAAATTCGGAAAATATGCCGATAGCCTTGTACGGAAAAGTAAAATTGTTTCAAATTGCTATTGCACTTTTGTGATTTTTTCTTATATCTCTTTTATAATAAATCAAAATGTGATACAATATGACTGATAATCTGAAAACGGAGTTGATTAAATGAATTTCATCAACAGAAATGAAATTGCAAACGGTGTTTACTTTACAAACATTAAGGACAGCCGTTTTAAAACTATGAAAATCAGCGTGAATATTGTTGTTCCGCTTTCTGTCGAAACAGCGTCGGAGAATGCGCTTGTGGGCGGATTGCTTGTTCGTTCATGCAAAAAATATCCCGATTTTACTGTTCTCAGCAAAAAACTCAGCTCACTTTACGGTGCAGACCTCACTTCATCGCTTTCAAAACACGGTGAAAGCCAGGTAATTAAAATTTCCGTATCAGGTCTTGATGACAGATATTCTCTTGATGATGTCAGCATTGCAAAAGAACTTTCGGAGCTTTTGTGCAGCGTGATTTTTGAGCCGAATGTCAAGAACAACGCTTTTATTGAAAGTGAACTTGAACAGGAACGCAGACAACTTCTTGATGTGATTGATTCGGAATTCAACGAAAAGCGAATCTATGCAATGGGACAGCTTATAAAGCATATGTGCAAGGATGAGGTTTTTGGAATCAAGCGTTACGGTACAGCCGAAAAAATCAAGGCCGCAACTGCCGAATCACTCTGCAAGGCATGGCAGAATCTTCTCAAAACCGCAAAATTTGAGATTCTCTATATAGGCGACAGCCCTGCCGATAAGGCGAAGGAGGTTTTTGCGAAAGCCTTTGCAAATATCGAAAGAAATGTTGTGACTTCATCTACTGATGTTGTTAAGAATGTTTCAAAAGAAAAACATATTACAGAGGAAATGGAGCTCTCACAGTCAAAACTTGTCATGGGATTCAGAACACAGATTTCCGCAGGTGATGAAGAGGCGGTTGCCGAAAGACTTATGTGTGCTGTTCTCGGCGGTACTGCAAGCTCAAAACTCTTTAACAATGTTCGTGAAAAGCAGAGCCTTTGCTATTACTGCTCGTCCTCCTATGATTCAATCAAGGGTATAATGTATATCAACAGCGGTGTTGAGGGCGAAAATCTTGAAAAAGCCGAAAAAGCTATTCTCAAAGAAATTGAGGACATGAAGAACGGCGAAATTACAGATTTTGAAATTGAGGCAACAAAGCTTGCTGTTGTTAATTCATTCAAGTCAAGCAGCGACAGCGTAAGCGGTATTGAAAACTGGTACACAGGAAGAATCTTTAACGGTGACCTTGAAACTGTTGAAGAAGTTTCTGCTGAGGTTAATGCCGTTACAAAAGAGCAGATTGTAAATGCCGCAAACAAGCTCTTGCTCGATACGGTTTATGTTCTCAAAAATAAGTAAGGGAGGCGGACAGAATGAATATTACAGAAATTAAATCGGAAATTGCAGGCGACAGCTATTATAAAGTTGAACATCCATCGGGACTTACAATTTTTGTTTATCCAAAAGAGGGTTACACTTCTTCATATGCAATTTTCGGCACACGCTACGGCAGTATCAACACAAAGTTTTCCGTTAACGGCGGTGATATAATTACAGTTCCCGACGGTATCGCCCATTACCTTGAACACAAGCTTTTTGAAAGTGAAGATGGTGATGCGTTTGTAAGATACGCAAAAACAGGTGCAAATGCAAACGCATATACAAGCTTTGAAAAAACCTGCTATCTTTTCTCATGTACGGACAAGTTTGACGAAAGTCTTGAAATTCTTCTTGATTTTGTTCAGGATCCCTACTTTACGGCTCAGACAGTTGCAAAGGAACAGGGCATTATCGGTCAGGAAATCAAAATGTACGACGACTCTCCCGATTGGCGAGTAATGTTTAATATGCTTGAGGGTATGTACCACAATCACCCTGTAAAAATTGATATTGCAGGTACGGTTGAAACAATTGCGGAAATTACAGCCGAAAAGCTTTATGAAGTTTACAATGTGTTCTACAACCTCAATAATATGATTCTCTGCGTTGCGGGTAATGTAACGGTTGACGGTGTGCTTAAAGTTGCCGACAAAATGCTCAAGCCTTGTGAGAAAAAGGAAATCAAAAACTATTTTGAAACAGAGCCTTATGAAATCAAAGAACCTTATGTTGAGCAGACTTTCCCTGTTTCAATGCCTTTGTTCAATCTCGGCTTCAAAGAGAAAGCAGACAAGCCTCTTAACGAAAAGCAGCTTGCATGCACAGATATTCTTCTTTCGGCACTTGCATCAAACACGAGCATACTCTACAGAAATCTTATGGATTCAAACCTCATCAATTCAAGCTTTTCTTATGAACTCTTTGAAGGCCCGGGTTATTGCTCGGTAATCTTCGGCGGTGAATCAAGAGCGCCGAAACAGGCGGCTGAGATGATTAAGCAGTATATCTCGGATATTAAGAAAAACGGTATTGATAAAGAGGACTTTGAAATTGCAAGAAAGTCTGTTTATGGTGATTCGGTTTCATCGCTCAACTCAGTAAGCGCAATTTCAAATTCAATCATCGACTACGCAATGCAGGGTAACGAAATTTTTGCCTACATTGATGCGGTTGCAAATGCAAAGCTTGAGGATATCAACGCAAGGCTTGCCGAGATGCTCGATGTTGACAACTGTACTTTGTCTGTTGTAAAACAGCCCGAAGAGGTGTAATTATGCCGTATCATGTGCAGTTTCCCGGATTTGGCTGGGAATTTGATATTAACCCGATTGCATTTTCAATCGGTGATTACAAGGTCTATTGGTACGGAATAATCATCGCCTGCGGACTTTTGCTTGCCGTACTTTATGCGTGGAAAAGCGCTCCCCGTTACAAGGTTGACGGTTCAAAGCTTATCAACTGTGTTTTTGCAGGAATGATAACGGGAATTATCGGTGCAAGACTGTACTTCTGTTTCTTCAAATGGGATTATTACGGACAGAACCCGATTGAAGTTCTCTATATCAACAACGGCGGACTTGCTATTTACGGCGGAATAATCGGTGCGTTGCTCGGCGGTCTGACTGTTGCCAAAATACAGAAAATGGAAATTATGCCTGTTCTTGACATTGCAATGGTCGGTTTCCTTATCGGACAGGGAATAGGCAGATGGGGCAATTTTATGAATCAGGAGGCATACGGCTCTCCTACGGATTTGCCCTGGAGAATGATGAGCGAGGGAACAGACAACATAGGAGTTCACCCGTGTTTCTTCTATGAATCAATGTGGTGTTTGCTCGGATTTGTACTTCTCCATTTCTACGGAAAATATAAGCAGAAATATTCGGGACAGATTTTCTTTATGTACCTTGTGTGGTACGGATTTGAAAGAACAGTTGTTGAAGGACTGAGAACAGACAGCCTTTATCTTCCGTTCCAAGTTTTCGGAGCAGACATAAGGGTGTCACAGGTTCTTTCGGCAGTAATTTTTATAACAGGTATTGTATTCTTAATTATAAACAGAAAAAAGGAGGATTCTTTCTATGCAGATTATCGACGGAAAAAAGGTATCGGCACAGGTAAAGGAAGAGGTAAAGAGGCAGACGCTTGAGTTAAAGGAAACTCACAAAATAACCCCCGGTCTTGCGGTAGTAATCGTAGGTGACGATCCGGCGTCAAGAGTATATGTAAACAACAAGAAAAAGGCTTGTGAATTTGTAGGCTTTAAGTCTGAGGAGTATGCACTCCCGGCAGAAACAACACAGGAAGAACTTTTAAACCTTGTTGAAACTCTCAACAATAAGAAGGATATCAACGGTATTCTTGTTCAGCTTCCGTTGCCGAAACACCTTGATGACAAGGCTGTTATTGAGGCAATCAGCCCGCTTAAAGATGTTGACGCATTCCATGCCGTAAATGTCGGCAAAATTATGCTCGGCGAGTATGATTTTCTTCCATGCACGCCTGCAGGCGTAATGGAGATGCTCCATTCCTACAACATTGAAGTAAGCGGTAAAAACTGCGTTGTAATCGGCAGAAGTAATATCGTAGGCAAGCCTATGGCAATGCTTTTGCTCCACGAAAACGGCACGGTAACAATCTGTCACAGCAGAACAAAGAATCTTGCTGAAATCTGTTCACAGGCAGATATACTCGTAGCCGCAGTCGGCAGACCGAAGTTTGTTACTGCCGATATGGTAAAAGAGGGTGCGGTTGTGATTGATGTCGGTATGGACAGGGATGAAAACGGCAAACTCTGCGGTGATGTTGATTTTGAAAATGTCAAGGATAAATGCTCGTTTATCACACCCGTGCCGGGCGGTGTAGGTCCTATGACAATTTCAACTCTTATGAAAAATACTCTCAAGGCTTGCAAAATACAGAATAACATTTGATATACTCAAAAAATATCGGGAAAATTGTTGACAGAAAGTTTTCTTTGTGATATAGTATATAAGCCGCATATTGTGGGTTTTAAGTGATTCGTTCCACCTGCACATAGCGAGCCCAATGTAAAGGATGGTACTAAAATGTACGCAGTTATTCAGACAGGCGGCAAGCAGTACAAGGTAACTAACGATGAGGTTATCTTCATCGAGAAGCTTGACGCAGAAGCAAACGACACAGTAACATTTGATGTTGTGGCAGTCGGCACAGACGACGGCATCAAGGTTGGCACACCGCTCGTTGAGGGTGCTAAGGTTACAGGTGAAGTTGTAAAGAACGGTAAAGGCAAAAAAATCAGAGTTTGCACTTACAAGCCTAAGAAGGGCGAAAAGAGAGCAAAAGGTCACAGACAGCCTTACACACAGGTTAAGATTACTTCAATCGAAGCCTAAAAATGACTACGGTAACATTTTTAAAATCAGATGATATAATTTGCGGTTTTGAAATATCGGGGCACTCCGACTTTGCCGAAGAGGGCAGCGATATTGTATGTGCGGCAATCAGTTCTGCCGCATATATGACTGCAAACACTGTCACCGAGATTTTGCATATTAATGCACAGGTTACCGAGGATGACGGTCTTATGAAAGTAAGAATGTCACCGAATGATGCTTTAAAGGCTTGTGATATACTCTCAGGCTTAAAGCTTCACTTAACTGCTCTTTCGGAGCAATACAAAAATTTTATTAAAGTTAAATTTTCGGAGGTGTAAGGTAATGCTTAAAATAAACATTCAGTTATTCGCTCATAAAAAAGGTATGGGTTCTACAAAGAACGGCCGTGACAGTGAATCAAAGCGTCTTGGCGTTAAGCGTGCAGACGGTCAGAAGGTTCTCGCAGGCAACATCCTTGTAAAGCAGAGAGGCACACATATTCACCCTGGTGAAAATGTAGGCAAAGGCTCTGACGATACACTGTTCGCAAAGATTGACGGTGTTGTAAGATTTGAGCGTGTCGGCAAAGACAGAAAGCGTGCAAGCGTTTATCCTGTTGAGCAGTAATCTCAAAATTTATGAGGGTGGATTTTATATCCACCCTTATTTTTTACATTTCTGTTTATACTAATAACAAACAGGTCTGAGATTCTTTACATTTGTACTGATAATTAAACAGCAAAACTGTTACGGAGAAAAATATGTTTGTAGATACAGCGAAAATTAAAATAAAAGCAGGAGACGGCGGTGACGGTGCCGTTTCGTTTCACCGTGAAAAATATGTAGCGGCAGGCGGTCCCGACGGCGGTGACGGCGGCAGAGGCGGCAACATTGTTTTTGTTGCCGATTCCAACCTTTCAACACTTGCCGATTTCCGTTATAAAAGAAAATATGCCGCAAAAAAAGGCGAAAACGGCAGAGGCGGCAGATGCCGTGGTAAAAATGCCGAAGACCTTGTTATCCGTGTTCCTGTCGGAACTGTTGTAAAAGAGGAGAACAGCGGAAGAATCCTTGCCGATGTTTCGGGTGATGAACCTTATATCGTTGCAAAAGGCGGTAAAGGCGGTTGGGGCAATCCACATTTTGCAACTCCTGTCCGTCAGGTTCCCCGTTTTGCAAAACCGGGACTTCCGGGTGAAGAGTTTGATGTTGTTCTTGAACTCAAGCTTCTTGCCGATGTAGGTCTTGTAGGTTTCCCGAATGTCGGAAAAAGTACCCTTGTTTCCGTAGTTTCACAGGCAAAGCCTGAGATTGCGAACTACCACTTCACAACAATCACTCCCGTTCTCGGAGTTGTGTCAATGGGTGAGGGCTCATCATTTGTTATGGCTGATATTCCCGGACTTATTGAGGGTGCATGGCAGGGTACAGGTCTTGGACATCAGTTTCTCCGCCATGTTGAGCGTTGCCGTATGCTCGTTCACATTGTCGATGTTTCGGGCAGTGAGGGCAGAGATCCGAAAGAGGATTTCATAACAATCAACAATGAGCTTAAAAAGTTCAATCCCGAGCTTGCAGAGCGTCCGATGGTTGTTGCAGGCAACAAGTGCGATATGGCAACCGATGAGCAAATTGCAGACTTCAAGAAGTTTGTCGAAGATCAAGGTTATGATTTCTTCCCGATTATGGCGGCAATTCGCTATGATGTTGATCCGCTCCTCAAAAAGATTCAGGAAATGCTTTCAAAACTTCCTCCAATCACTCACTACGAGGCAGAGCCTGCTCCGATTGTGACCGTTGATGATTTTGATGACCATTCTGTTATAATCAAGAATGTGAACGGAATCTATACAGTTGAGGCTGACTGGCTGTTGCAGGTCATGAAGGGTATCAATTTTGACGATTACGAAAGCCTTAACTATTTCCAAAAAGTTCTCATAAACGGCGGTGTAATTGACGCACTCCGAAAAAAAGGCTGTTCGGACGGCGACACGGTTTCAATTTATGAGCTTGAATTTGACTTTATGGATTAATATTGCGTGATACGGAGTTAATATGGAAAATACATCTGTTCATTCATTAGCCGATGAAATTTCTCCGCTTACACTTGCCTTTGTGGGTGACGGCGTCTATGACCTGCTTGTGCGTGAATACCTTGTTCGCAAGGCTAACCGCAGTGTCGGAGAACTCAATAAAATAAAGGTTTCGCTTGTAAACTGCAAAAGTCAGGCTGAATTTGCAAAAATTCTTATGCCGACTCTAACCGAAAAGGAGCTTGCCGTTTATAAGCGAGGCAGAAATGCCGCACCGAAATGTACTCCAAAAAACGGTTCTGTTGCCGATTATCACAGTGCAACGGGACTTGAAGCGCTTTTCGGATACTTGCAGATTAATAAAGAATTTGACAGAATAAATCAGCTTTTTGAAATAATTATACATACTCGTTTCGGGGAGTGATTTTATGCAAATGAATTTAAAACCGAATTCCTGTCTTGCAAAGGCAGGAACACTATTTTTTGATTATCTTGTAATTTTCGCCGGAGCAGTTCTTTACGGCATATCGGTAGCAATGTTTACATCACCTAACAATGTTGCCCCGGGCGGACTTACGGGTGTTGCCACAATGCTCAACTATATGTTCTCGTTGCCGATAGGTATTATGATTTTTGTGATGAACATTCCGCTTTTCATCTGGGGATTTATTGAGAACGGAAAGGGCTTTCTTACAAGAACCCTTGTTGCAACGGCACTTGTTTCGGTTATGATTGATGTTCTTACACCGATTTTGCCTGCATATACGGGCGATACAATTCTTGCCGCAGGATTCGGCGGAGTGCTTAACGGTCTCGGACTCGGTCTTATCTTTTACCGAGGCGGTTCAACAGGCGGTACAGACATCATCGCACTGAATCTTCACAAGCATTTTCCGTTTATTTCAACGGGTACGATAATCCTTGTGTCCGATATTCTTGTGCTATTAATGGTGTTCTTTGTTTATCACAGCATTGAAAATGTACTCTATGCTTTGCTTGTAATTTTTATCAGCATAAAGGTAATTGATGCTGTAAGCTACGGTACTTCAAGAGGTAACGGCAAGCTCATGTTTGTAATTTCGGATAATTATGAAGAAGTGAGTGCCAATATTATGAAAAACCTAAAGAGAGGTGTAACATACCTCAACGGCGAGGGTGCATACAGCGGTAAGGATAAGAAAGTTATTATGTGCGCAGTCCGTCCTCAAGAGGCTTACAAAATCACATCGGGAATCAAAAATGTTGATCCCAATGCCTTTATTATCGTAACGACTGCAGGCGCAATAAAGGGCAGAGGTTTTGTAAATATTGACAGCAACTGAAAATTATACAAAAAACGGTGGCATTTTCGTGTCACCGTTTTCGTTTGTTTTATTTTCTTTTGCTTCCGGGAGTTCTTTTAATTCTGTTGCTGTCCTTGAAAACCCATATTCTCTGCATTTTGTAATTGACCGTCCACAACAAAAGATCGACAATCGCCTTTGTGAGTGTAACGGGAATCGGCAGGAACCAAAGTGCCGATACAATAAGTGAGCTTGCACACATTATGCAGAAAAACAGAATGAAAAATCTGAGTGCCTGTTTTGCTCCGTTATCCGTATTACCGAAGATGACTTTTCTGTTGATGAGAAAATTAATTCCGCCCGAAACAACTCGTGCCATAAGCGTTGCCAGCATAATGTTAAAGAACATATGTGACGGCAGAATATACGCAAAAATCGTGAATAAAACAAGGTCGATTATCGTACAGCCGATTGATGCCGTCGCAAATCTCAACGGAGTTCTGTAGATAAGGTAGGTGTCCTTAATAAGTCGAAAATTGCTGCTGCAGTTTGAGCAATCGGCTATAATGTTCACAAAGTAAAACGGGACTCTCATGTCGGCACATTTTGTGAGAAAATTCATTTCAAAATCAAAACGACTGCCCTTTGTTTTCATCACCGTGTCATACAGAAATGCAGGAATACCTCGCAGTCCAGTTTGAGTGTCCCTGCAGCTTTTGCCCGTAATAACCTTGAAATATGCCGAGGACAGTCTGTTTCCGATTCGTATATTAATCGGCATTTTAGACTTTTTGTAATCTCTTTTGCCAAGAATCAGACTGCCGTTTCTAAGGTCAAGCATACGGCTGATTTTCATAACATCATTTGCAGTATGTTGTCCGTCAGCGTCACAGGTAATGTAGCCCGTGATATTATAAAGATTATCGTGAGCGTATTTGATGCCTGCTTTAAGGCTTGCACCTTTGCCGTTGTTATTTTTCAGGTGAACAAGATGACAGCCAATACTTGTCAATTCGTTAAAATATTCCGATTTGGGATTAAGACCGTCATTGACAACAACAATATGCTCAGCTCCAAAATTCTGTAATTCATTGCAGAGGTTGATTGTATTTCTGTTTTCACAATAAATAGGAATAATTATCGCGTGACTCATGCAGCTGTTCCTTTCATTTTAATATTTTTAGTATACAACAATTTTTCTTTTGTGACAATATTCAATTTTTTTCTATTGTAAACATTGTAACGATTTTTTGCTCAAAAACACAGTTTATGTCATTATTGGCGTTTTAATAAAAAAATATGGCAAAAATGCCAAAAACTATTTAAAAATCATATCATTTATGTTATACTGTATCTCAAGTAAGTTAAAACAGAAAGATGGTGAATTATGTTTAAAAAGATATCAGCAGGAATTCTTTCGGCTCTTATGATTACTGCCGTTGCAGTATCGGGTACGGGCTGCTCACAAACTCAGCCGGCGTCAATTGACTACAAAACAGCCGACAAGGTGGCTGACGGTGCGATTCTTCAAGCATTTTGTTGGGATTTCAACACAATAAAGGAGTCAATGGGGGATATTGCCGCAGCAGGTTTTTCGGCTGTGCAGACATCTCCGATTAACGAGTGTCTTGAGGGCGAAGACGGCGGTATGGATCTTTACGGCAACGGAAAGTGGTACTATCACTATCAGCCGACTGATTTCAAAATCGGTAATTATCAGCTCGGTACTCGTGATGAATTTAAGGCAATGTGCGATGAGGCCCATAAGTATGGTATAAAGGTTATTGTCGATGTAATTGCAAACCACACTACTCCCGCAACCGATGAGGTAAGCGAAGATCTTATTGAGGCCGGCGGCGGAAGTCTTGAAACCCTTTATCACAAGGAGGGCAGAACGCCCCTTAATGATTTCGGCGACAGACTTGCCTGCACCACGCATGAGATGGGAGGACTTCCCGACATCAACACGGAAAGACCTTCGTTTCAAAAGTATTTTTTTAATTACATTAACGATTGTATTGCCTGCGGTGCCGACGGTTTCAGATATGACACGGCAAAGCATATCGGACTTTCCGATGATCCAAAAGAAGATGACGGCTTTAAAAATAACTTCTGGGAAAAAGCAACAAAAGAAGTTGATAACGCAGAAAATCTTTTTATCTACGGCGAAGTGCTTCAGGGCGACAATGACAGACTTGCCGACTATATAAAAGAAATCGGCAGAACCACATCAAGCACCTACGGCAGTAAAATTCGTTCGGGAATTGCAAGCGGCAATATCGACACGGCAGTTGTGTCTGATTATTGGATTGGCAATGCAGACCCGAATATCGTAACATGGGTTGAATCCCACGATAACTACATCAACGACTGCACATACAACAATATCGACAGCGAACAGGTTGTCCTCGGCTGGGCAATAATCACGGCAAGAAAAGACGGAACACCGCTCTTCTTTGACCGTCCGTATAACAGTTCAATCGACAATTCATGGGGCATGAACCGAATCGGCACACAGGGTGACGATATGTACAAGGACAACCGTGTTTCCGCAGTGAATTTCTTCAGAACAGCAATGAAAGGTGAAGACGAAAATCTCGTTAATCCTAACCTTGACTCAACTGCTCTTATGATTGAAAGAGGTACAAAGGGAGCTGTAATTGTCAATACAAATGATGCTCTCAAGGTTGATTTTGAAACAAATCTTGCTGACGGAACATATGTTGACCGTGTTGACCGCAAAACCGAATATACTGTTAAAAACGGTAAGATTACCTGTGATACGGATATCCCTGAAAATTCAGTTGTAGTTCTTTATAATGAGGGATACACTGAATATGCAAGACCTGCAAGTGTTGGTGTTGACTCAAAAACAGAGTTTACATACAGCGATGATACATACGAGGTAACTCTCACCTGTTCAAACACAGATAATGCCACATATTCCCTTGACGGCGGAAAGGCTGTTTCGTACAAAGACGGTGACAAAGTAACAATCAAGCACGGTGACAGCGATGTTTCAAAGCTTGAGCTTCGTGCGGAAAATGCCGAAGGCGTCAAAACTTACGAAAGACTTGAATTCACTTATATGTAAAAGATGAATTTTATGCTATGCTTGCACCGATGTCTGTAATGCAAAACCACACATCGGTGCAGAAACAAAAATAAAAAGACGGAACTTACGACTGCATAATCAAAAGAGATTTAAATTCACCGAATATTATTTTCTTTGACGGTGAAGTATCCGACGATTTGCAGTATTTCCCGACAAAAATCATACAGCAGAATAACGGAGGTAACAAAGCATGAGCGAACTTAAAGGCGCAAAAATGGAAGGAAGCAAAGTGCCGGCAGAGGAAATCAAGAATCCAAACCTCGTAGCCGCTATTGAAAAGATGCAGGATGACAACACAACCGAAAACATCAACAAGATGATTGATGAGGTTATGAAGGCGAAATTCATTCTCCCTGCAAAGGTAACACCAAAGACAGAGGCTAAGACAACCAACGGTCAGACTGTTATGCAGCAGTCAACTCAGGTTCAGTTCAGACTTCTTGAAAACGGCAACAAAGAAAAGTTTTTCGGTGTATTTACGGACACAGAGGAACTTTTCAAGTGGAAAGACACTCAAAATGCACAGAAGGTTGTTACAGACTTTGACAGTATTGCCCAGATGGTAATGGATCCTCAGGCTGATGTAAAGGGCTTTGTAATCAATCCTTTCGGAAAGAGCGTAACATTCCCGAAACAGATGGTTCATTCTTTCAAACAGCAGAAGGACTATATGAAACTCAAAAATCAGACAATCGAACCGGGTTCACCAATCAGTCTCGGTGAGCCTAAAGAATATCCGATTGATCTTATGGCTGCTCTTATTAATCATTTCAGCACAGAGCCGACAGTAAATGCCGCATATCTTCGCTTGATTGAGCAGAACGGTCAAAAGAGCTACTTCATTGTGGTTGATTTCTTCGGTGATATGGAAAGCACATTCGATGCAATCAGTAAGGTTGCAAATCCGTTCCTTGACGATGAAATCCAGCTTTCAATGATGCCGTATTCAATGGATTTTGCAAAAAATGCAGTAAAGGGTGTTGAACCTTTCTACAGAAAAGAAAACTGATTATTCAAATATTGTTTTTGCAAAACATTAAATCCGCTGACAGTTTATGTCAGCGGATTTTTTATGGTCAAAATATGTTGCAATATAGTCAAAAATAAGCTTTATTTAATTAAGTCTACAAAACTCTGCACAATAACTTGTACAAAGAAACAAAAATGTGATAATGAATTGAAAAAACAAGTGCAAAATGCTATAATAAAAGCAATCGCATTACCACGATTATGAAATGGAGGAACCAAAATGAAAAGAACAAGAAAAATCACGAGCATTGTTCTTGCCGCACTCATGGTGCTTTCAGCACTTGTCGTGTCGGCAGGTGGTGTTTCGGCAGCAACATCGTCAGGTTCAGAGGTGTACTTTGACAACTCAAAGTACGGATGGAAGGATGTTTATGTTTACGCATACGGCACAAAGGAAAATGCCGAATGGCCGGGAGAGCTTATGACAAAAGAGGACAGCGGTCTTTATAAGGCAAGCTTTGCGTCTTCTTTTAAATCGGAAAAAATCATCTTCAACAACGGTCTTGAAAAAGGCAATGGCAAGGAGCAGTATCCTGAGGCAGCAGGTCTTTCACTTAAAGCCGGCGAATGTAAAATGCTCACAGCCGAAAAGCAGTGGATTGACTACGGCAAGCCTGATGATCACGCTTACGGTTACACACTTACAGCAAACAATACGTCTTTTTCAACAGAATCACTTGATGTAAAGCTTGCGTTAAAGAATGCCGACAAGGGCTATTACTCAGTTGACGGTTCAGCTAAGAAAGAGTTTGCAAACGGTGATTCGGTAAAAGTCGGCGAGGGTAAAATCGGCAATTCAAAAGTTACGCTTACACTTTATGCAACAGGTGCAGACGGTGTTGAAACGGAGCAGACATATACCTTCAAAAAGACTTTTACAGCGTCAAAGACAACTTTCTCCGCTAAATCAGACGGTCACACAACAGAGCCTGAGGGCGGCTATTACGGCACAAACCCTGAAATGCAGCTCGGCAAGCATAAGACAATCTCTGTTGACGGTGATTTAAGCGACTGGGACAGCTCAATGATTATTGCTCAGGGTGTTGCAAACGATGATCCCCGAGTTTATATGCCTTCTTCAATGCATGAACAGCCGTGGGATGCTTATGCTCTCTACAGTGCATGGGATGACGATAATCTTTATTTCCTGCTTGAACTGGCTAACACAACATACATAACTTCTCCCGAGGACAACTTTGCCGCATCAAATGAGGCTCGTCCTTGGAGAAACAGTATTCCTATGTATCTTGCTCTGTCAATTGACCCTGCAAAGCAGGCAACAGGCAAGGCAGTAGGTACAAACAAGGACGGTTCTGTGTATACCAATCCGTTCGTATGGGGTTGCACAAACGGCACTGCAAAAGACGGAGGCACAGGCTTTACAACTCATATAGACACACTTGTTGCCTTTGACTCCAACAACTCAAACGGCGGCGCTTCAATCTTTAAGGCAGATACTCAAGACACAGACGGAACATATATGTTTAACTATGACACAAGAATTCCGATCGGTGTAACAAGCTTTCAGGCTCAGGACAATAAAAACGGATTTAAAATCAAATACGCTAACGGAACAAAGAGTACATCACTCTTCGGTATCAACGCTCCAAAGGGTTCAAGAGTAATGGGCGATAACCTTGATATGAACTCAAACTGGGTTGACTTCTTCGATGAAGGTTACAAGAACTCATACGGCTATGTTTACGAAGTTGCAGTTCCGCTCAATACTTTAGGTATTGACCGCAGCTACATTGAAACACAGGGTATCGGTGCAATGCAGATTCTCACATACGGCACATCGGGTATGGATACACTTCCGCATGATCCCTCAATGCTCGATCAGGCAAATCTTGAGTACAGCTACGATCCTTCAACCTCACACGAGAAAGAAGATATCGACAATATCACAGTTCCGCTTGCAAGAATCGGTGCGCTTCTTCCCGACACAGAAGTAAACGAAGCTCCGTTTGAGGTTAACTTCGGTGCAAACCTTAATTCGGGACAGAGCGCAGGCACACCTATCACACTTTTGGCAGAAAGCTATCACGCTACAGGTGATGTAACTTATTCATTCACAGTTAACGGTGAAACAGTTCAGAACTCAAACACAGATTCATGTGTATGGACTCCGTCGGCTGACGGCACATATTCAATCGGTGTGGTTGCAGTTGATGCAAACGGCAACAAGGCAGAGTCAACAAAGACATTCGTTGTAGGTTCTTCTTCATCGGATGAAACTCTCAAGGGCGATGTTAACCGTGACGGCAGTGTAACTGTTGCTGATGCAACACTTGTTCAGAAATACATCGTAAAGCTTGAAGATTTTGATGCAGAAACAATGAAGATTGCCGATGTAAACGGTAACGGCATTATTGAGATTACAGATGCAACATTGATTCAGAAAATCGTAGTTAATCTTGCTTAAACGATAAAATTTAATCTTAAAAACTTTTAAGGCGGTTGTGCATATTCTGCATAACCGCCTTTTGTATAAACCTTGTATGTAAATTAAAGCCTTACGGGAATTCCTTTTTTGTTGAGATATTTTTTAAGTTCGGGAATCGGAATTTCACCAAAGTGAAAAAGTGATGCTGCAAGGACTGCGTCAGCCTTACCTTCTGTAAAAGCATCATAAAAATGCTCAAGTGCGCCCGCACCGCCGCTTGCAATTACGGGAATGTTCACCTTTTCGGAAACTGCTCTTGTAAGCGCAATGTCATAGCCTTTTTTCTGACCGTCCTCGTCCATGCTTGTAAGGAGAATTTCTCCCGCACCGAGTTTTTCGCATTTTACAGCCCATTCAATTGCATCCATACCGACAGGAGTTCTTCCGCCGTTCACATAAACTTCCCAGCTGTCACCGTTTCTTTTGGCATCTATAGCGGCGACAACGCACTGACTGCCGAATTTATATGCCGCCTCGCTGATGAGTTCGGGACGATGAACAGCGGCTGAATTTACGGACACCTTGTCTGCGCCGGCTCTGAGCAGAACATTGAAATCTTCAACGCTTCTGATACCGCCGCCGACCGTGAACGGAATGAAAATTGAATTTGCAACCTTTTCAACCATGTCAATGGTGATGTTTCTTGAATCGCTTGATGCGGTAATGTCGAGAAATACAAGCTCGTCAGCACCTTGTTTGTCATACTGCATTGCAGATTCAACGGGATCGCCTGCGTCAACAAGATTTACAAAACTCATACCTTTTACAACTCTGCCGTTTTTTACATCAAGACATGGAATTATTCTTTTTGCGTACATATTTATTCCTCCCTGCCTTTTACAATGTCAGCAAAATTTCTGAGAATTTTAAGTCCCGTTTTGCCGCTTTTTTCGGGGTGAAACTGAGTTGCAAAAACATTGCCTTTTTCAACAGCGGCGTCAATCGTAACACCGTATTCCGTCTGAGCCGAAACAATGCTCCTGTCGCTTGCGTTCAAAAAATATGAGTGAACAAAATAAACATATGCATTCTGTTCTATGCCTTTGAAAAGTCTGCTTTTTTCATTGATTTTAAGGCTGTTCCAACCGATGTGCGGAATCTTTAAGCCTTCGCCTGACGGAATCTTTGTGATTGTACCGTCAAAAACCGAAAGACCTTTTACATTCGGACTTTCTTCACTTTCGGGGAAGAGGAGCTGAAGTCCAAGACAAATGCCTAAAAACGGTTTTTCACTGTTTATGTACTCAATAACCGTGTCTTTAATGCCGTATGAATTCATTGTGTCCATTGTATCGCCAAACGAACCGACACCCGGCAAAACAGCACCGTCTGCATTCATAATTTCGTCTTTATCTCTTGTAATCACACATTCACAGCCGATATGCTTTAACGCTTTGTAAACACTGCGGATATTGCCTGCGCCGTAATCAATAACTGCTATCATTTTTATCAACTCCGTCATTTGCTTTCTGTTAAACAATTTTACCATACAACATTTATTATTGCAACATAAACCGACGCATATTTCATAATTTCGTAAAATTTACAATAATTTAATTTATATCTTATTGTAAATTGCAAGTTCTTGTGTTAAAATGAATTAGTTAAGACCTGTCTCTTATACACATCTCCGAGCCCACGAGACCGTACTAGATCT
>ENA-OYXY01000201-OYXY01000201.1-human-gut-metagenome-genome-assembly--contig:-NODE-201-length-31688-cov-6.397496_pt1 | contig 31688 bp, 37 predicted proteins | sample MGYA00244058_ERZ653438 | MGnify/ENA primary metagenome ERZ653438 (study PRJEB26926, sample SAMN06165026) | human gut metagenome | biome: ENVO:00009003; feature: ENVO:2100002; material: ENVO:00002003... | reverse complement strand
CGTGCTGCCTGTGTGAATGCACCTGTCTGGAGGAACGGATCGAAGCAGGTGTACTGGAGATGAATGAGTTCGTGCGGGACTGCTTCGCACCCTCTATGGGGCCGCAGTTCCGAAAACGGATGCATCAGCAACTCAGAGAAAGAAACCCTCAATTCTTCCTGTCCAATGCCCACCGGCGAAGATGGACATACTGGCGGGAACGCTGCTGGCGTCTGTCTGACCGGAACAAAGCGGCCCTCTTCCTGCTCACGGCATACGAGAGCCTTTGGCGCAGGATGGTCTGGAAATGCGGGAATGACGGCTTTGACTTCCAAAGCGTCCGGCTCGGAGGGATCGAGCCGGAACTATACAGCGTCTACCAGGCGGCGAAGGCCATTGCGGTCGGCTGCTGCAATATCACTCTCGCAGACCTTGCGTCTCCGGAATTGGTCACAGACGAGGCGTTCCACCTGATCACCGGCGCACTGCTGATGGCCAAGTACGGAGATGTGGTTTTGAATTTGGAAAAAGGAGTTGACGAAAGATGATGATACAAGCGGTACTTGGTAATCCGCATCACCCGGAATACGGTGTGGCAACCATTCCTTTCCCTATTCCCCGCGACCAGTACGCGCACTGTATGGAACTGTTGGAGGCATTGGAGATCGGCGACGCAGTCAAAGCCGACTGCAAGGTGGAGAAGATCGACAGCTTCTATACTGTCCTCAAGCGCACGGAGATGTTCACGATCAATGTGGAGGAGTTGAACTACCTTGCCAAGCGGCTGGACAGCTTCGACACCGGCGAGGCCGCGCAGTTTCAGGCCATGGCCCACAAGCTGGAGCTGTTCGAGTTAAAGGATCTCATCAACCTGACCTTCTGCTGCCAGCAGGCTACGGTCATCACCGACTTTTCCGACCTCGCCGCCATCGGCCGCGACCACTACATGAACCTGCACGGCGGCAGCGCAAGCGTGGATGAACTGAACGCGCTGGATGGCGGGGAAACCGCTCGGCGGCTCATCGAAAACGGCGGCGGCACGATCACCCCCTACGGCGTGGTTTATGACAACGGCATGAAGTTAGAGCAGATCTACGATGGCCGGTTCTTCCCTTGCTATTATTATGAGCCGAATGCCATCACCGTTGCGGTGACCTCCAAAGCCGAGCCGGAGGACACAGAACATATCACATGGTTGTTCCTTCCCATGGTGCAGGAGGAGATCGACCGCGCCCTCCTTCGCGGGGGCATCACAGATCCCGCCGATGTCCGCCTGCGATTGGAGGACAGCCAACTTCCCAATGAGGTGGATGTCCTGTTGGATATGGAGCACGAAAACCTCTCCGACCTCAACGAACTGGCAGAGGCAACGGATGGGTTATCAAAAGCGGATATGGAAAAGCTGGGCGCTGTGGTCATGCTGGCAGAGCCAAAGTCCGCGGCGCAGATCAAAAGCCTTGCGGAAAGCCTCGACCTCTTTGACTTCGCCCCCGGCGCACACTCTCCCGCCGAGTACGGCAAGTACATGATCCAGCAGTCCGGACATTTCGATTACGACGAAAATCTCGACGCTTTTTACGACTATGAAAAGTACGGCACGGAGCGCATGAACGCGGAAGACGGGATGTTCACCGACCGGGGTTACATCGCGTACAAGGGCTATTACAGTATGGAGGAAGTGATGAACGGAAGCCAGAGCAGCCACATGGAGATGGGAGGGCTTTCACGATGATCATTCAGGCGGACCTCAAACGGAAACCGTCCGAGTATGAGGGGGAATCCTGCGCCGTGGCTGCATGGATTTTGAAAAACACGGTCAGGACTGCATGGAAAACGACTGCGTGACAAAAACAGAGTTCGGCCTGCTGCGGCGCTTGGACCCGCCCTTTCCGGAGCAGCGGCAGGAACAGAGGATGATGTAAGCAAAAGCGGCTCGATCCATTTGGATCAAGCCGCTTGATAAGAAGATAAATTGGAAGTTAACTATTTATCAATTCTTGCAGTTCATTGACAAACCGGCAGATATGAAATCCATCACATACCGCATGATGAACTTGAACCGCTAAAGGAAGCACAATTCTTCCATCTTCCTCGTAATATTTCCCCAAGGTGAAAATGGGAATTAAATAACTATACCCTTTCTGCAAGTTCAAATTAAAACTCTCAAATGTTGACCACGGTATCATAGACACCGTAAAAACGTTTTCCGGAACATCTGGTTTTCCTATCATGCCGTGGTTACTTCCATACAGCTGAATATCGTTTTCATAAGCCCTTGAAAACTCTTCAATATTCGGCACATATTCAGTCCAAAGGTCAGAAAATGTCTCTGTGTCCTCGTGAAATATGGTATAGCTAGGTATCATCTCGTCATATATTCCTAATTCGCCTGCTTGGTTGATTGCCGTTCTGAACTCCGGATGATGGTTTACGATCGTTGCAAGATAATAAAGCATCGCAGGGTATAGCTTCATTCGTTTCTTCTTTATCTGCGTAATATCTAATTTAACAGTCATACTGTATGTGCAAGGTATATTTGTAAAGTAGTGTTCAAAATACTCGCGTCGCTTCCATCCGTTTATATCAATTTTTTCGAATGCCATCTAAGTTCCCTCGCAACTTCCGATTAGTGTCCTTTTATAGCGGTTGCATCATCTCAAGAATGATTCCATCCGGGTCTCTAAAATAAAACGCTCTGCTTTCCCCAAATCCATCTGCCCTGAAATCGAAATACTGCGGTTCAGACAAGCACTCCACATGATTTTCGATAAGGGTTTTGTAGACAGAATCAATGTCATCCGTGTAAAAGCATACTTCTGAGATAGATGTCGTAAACAAGTCTGATTGTTCTTTATGGATTTTGCTGCCTACAAACTGAATCAATTCAACCGGTGGTGCTTCAAGAGCCTTTGAACCATTCAAATATGCAACCCTTGCTTTACAATTTTCCTTACGGAACATTTTATCTGTTTCTTCGCCTTCCATGAAGATTTCGCCCTGAAATTCAAGCCCAAGAACATCTCTGTAGAAAGCAATGGAGCGATCTATATCAGAAACGGTTAATCCAACGTGATAAATTCTTCCAATCATATTTATAGCCTCCTGAGAATATTTCGATTTGTTTGCCACATCATAGCACACCCCTAAAAATGTGTAAAGCCAAATTCTACACCGAAAGGAGTCTTAACCTTGAAAGACACAACACAATTCCATATTCGACCTGCCCGCCCGGAGGAGGCGGGCTTATTTTATACCCCGCACCCAGAAGAAGATAAGCGGCTGGGTACCATCGGCCATGTCCGGATGGACTTCGGACGCAGCGGCAACGAGTTCTGGCATACCTGGTGGCCCCGTGGCCCGGAGGAGCTGAACAGCCCCACGTTCAAGCTGGAGCTGCAGGAGGTCGTGGACGCGCTGCGGGAGAGTGTGCTGAAAAACCGCTTCGCTATGGAGCGTTTTTGCTATGAACACGGCGGGAAAATCAGCGACGGATGGACACAAAACTACGGCTACATCGTGGAAACGGAGCATTACCGCTACTGCCTGCGCTGTAATCCGTCCCCTGGTGACTATAACGGGTATCTGACGGCCTATGATCTGGATGTCCAGCGGCAGAACATGGCGCGGGACAAGCCGCTGGCGGGCCGTGTCACCTATGCCAACGGCGATACACAGGAGTTTACCGATGCTGAAGCCTTTCTCAAATGCATCCGTGATGAACTTCCGTATCGCCCCACCACAGGCTTCCGTTACGAGGTGCTGGCCGACGATCCCACCGTCCGCAAGCAGGCGGATGACATGATCTTCGACTTCTATGGCGAGGAAAATCCCCGTCAGTTGGAGGAATACCAAAAAACGCCCAAACAGGGCATGACAATGGGAGGAATAAGATGATGGACAGAAAAATGGTGAATTTTATCAAGGAACAGTATCCCCCCGGCACCCGCATCCGGCTCAATTCGATGGACGATCCCTATCATCCCATTCTTCCCGGCACGGAGGGCGAAGTAGACTTTGTGGACGATGCTGGCTCGCTCCACATGAAATGGGATAACGGCAGGTCGCTGGCGCTTGTTCCCGGCGAGGACAGCTTCACGGTGCTGTCACCCAAGCTGTCCACCCTCAAGCTGTATATGCCCCTGACCGCCGATCTCTACGAGCGAAACGAGTACGGCGAATTTGATGATTGCAGCACACTTCTGGAAGGCAGTGAGCTGCGCGGCTATCAGGATCAGATCACGGCGGCGCTGGTGAAAAACCGGATGCCGGAGGAGGCGGAGCGTGGGCTCATGCATTGGTATGATGAAGTCGACAGCGTCAATACCAAGGTGCGCACCGCCGTCTTCACCGTGGAGGAGCGTGATCGCCAGCTCTGGGGTGTGGCGGAATGCCGCGTCACTGGGGAATTATCGGACACAGAACTGGAAACCTTAAAGGAGTACCTCACCGGACAGGCATCGGACGGCTGGGGCGAGGGCTTTGAGCAGCGGGATATCCTTGTGGATGGTGGAAGTGAACTGTATGTCCACCTCTGGAACTCGGACGAGTGGAGCATCCAGACGGAGCAGGAGCTTTTCTCCCCCGAGTTGGTGGATGGCCTGCCGGAGTTGTGCTTCTCCACCCTTGCCAGCACCGGCGAGCTCATCTGCATCAAGCGCGGCGAGAGCGGCTACTATCCCAGCGATTGGAGCACAGACGCCCCCGCGCAGAACCGTGAATTGGCAGATTATAACAACGAACGCCTCTGCGTGACGCGGGAGCAGCGCCTTGCCATGGAGTGCGGCAGCATGCACGGCTGGGATGTCCCCGGCGCTGACCCCGGTTACTATGAGCAAAAGATGGGAGGGATGAAGTTTGGCTAAGAAGGTGTTTGCCGTTTATCTGGCAAAGGAGGGCAATCCTAACAGCGATGCATGCGCAAAGCTGGACTTGCCCGCCTCCCCGTGGGTGCTGTGGGACGCACTGGACAAGGTACGCCTTCAGACAGATGACATCCTGTACATGGAGATTGAAGACTACTATGCCTTTGCGTATCTTGCGCCCCATTTGGACGGGTTAGAAATCAGCCTCAACGAGCTTAATGATCTCGCCGCACTTCTGTCGGCGCTGGACGAGATACAGAAGGTCGCCTTTGACGGTTTCCTGCGCATGGAGGTGCAGCATAAAGTCGATACCAACGGTGGCGTCATCACGCTGCAGGATCTGCGGGATCTGGCGGTCAGCGCAAAAACCGACTGCTATCATGTGGTGGAGGCCGCGGATGACGCCCAGCTTGGCCGCTTCTACGCGGAAAACGGATTCATCCCCGATCTGGACGGCATATCCGACGAGGTATTCGAGATGCTGGACTTCGCCGGCATCGGAAGAATGATGCGGTGCGGCGAGAACGGCGTTTTTGTGGGCAGCCTGTATGTACTGCAGGACGGTGAGCTAACAACCGTGCCACCCTGCCCAAAGGAACTGCCGGAAAAGCCGGAATACCTCTTCCGACTCACGCTTGGACTGCATCCCGACATTGGCGATGAGCGCACGGTGACGCTGGAGCTTCCCGCCTCGGAGAAAGAACTGGAGGATGCGCAGGAGCGGCTGGGTACGCTGCAATGGGAAAATACCGTTGTGCTTGACTATGATGGCATCATCCCCAACGCAGCCATATTTGCCGACCTGCCCATGGAGATAGAAGCCTTCAACGAGTTTGCCAAAGCAGTGAAGGATATCCCTGTCCGGCAGGTGCAGCTCCCAAAGCTGAAAGCATTGCTGGAGCAGTTCGAGGTGCAGGACATCGGGACAGCTATCCTTCTGGCAGAGCATCTGGACGATTATATCCTCACGCCGGAGCTGAGCTCCCCGCAGGAAACAGCCGTAGACCAGCTTCACTTCATGACGGATGACCACTCGGTGGAATTGCTGATTTCCCATGTAAACCTCTACGCCTACGGCTGCGACATCATCAGGGAGGACAACGCAGTGCTTTCACCCTACGGCTTGCTGCATCGCGCGGACTATCAGCCCATGCTGACGCCAGTGCAAAAAGCATCAGAAGCGAACATGACGATGAGATGAGTAAAGCAGCTTACAACCTCTCCAGGCATTTCCGCGCAGCATAGGCGATAAAGTCTTCCGGCGTGAGGACTTCGGCACCATGTGGAATCTCACGCCATCTTTTCTGTACATCAGGATCAGGGCTACACATTGCCACCGCCATTGCAATCCGGATTTCTTTTCGTACCTCATCTACGGTGGTGTTGTGTCTACGGGCAACTTCTAACAGTGCGGTATCGGCGCTTATGTTCTTTCTCTTCATGGTATCTCTCCTTGCTATTTTGAACGGTTGCCGTTCTTATAGAACTACAATAGCACAGAGGTTTAGGGGAAAATCGTCGAACGCAGTCGAAAAAAACAGAGGTCTGCAAAAAAGCAAACCTCTGCACCGGTGTTACCGCAATTCGTCGACCAAAGTATCCAGCACATTCATCACCTTACGCTGCCCTTCTGGTGACAGTGTTTTCAATCGCTCGGAGAGCTCTGTGGCGTGAAGCAGCGTTGCCACATCCAAATTATCCTGAAGCAGCTCGTCCGTTCCAACCTTGAGTACATTGGCGATGGTAACCAGCTTATCCAGCTTTGGTGCTTTGACTCCGCGCTCGACCACACTCATGTGGTCCACGCTGTAGTCCACGGCAGCAGCAAGATCCTCCTGCGTCATACCGGCACGCTCACGGGCAGTTTTGATTCGTTTTCCCAATGCGACCTGATCCATACAGCAATCTCCTTTTGAACGGAATCCGTTCTTAAAGTATATTGGAGATGTTATTCGATTCACAGGAGCAAAAAGAACGGCAACCGTCCTGTATGGACGGAGCAGAAAAAATAACAGCAAGGGGCCGTATTCCCGGATGGAGGAAGCGGCCCCCTTCTTTTTTGCTCATTTTGTTCCCAAATCCGGGACAGTGGTCTCGGAAAGGAGCAGAAATGCGAGAAGAAAAATTGTTGAATTACCTGAAAGGAGCATGTACTGGGCGAAAATACAGAGCGAGCGGTGCTGAACTGGAAGCAGCCCTCGGGATTAGCGGAACAGATCTTCGTAAACTGGTAAATCGTATGAGGCGCAAGGGTATTCCCATTGGGAGTGATCGATGCGGATATTTCTACGCTGCGACTGCCGGCGAAGTCTACTCCACGATTCAGCAGCTTCAAAGCATGGAAAATGGACTGGCGGCAGCAAGGCACGGATTAGAGCGGTCACTGGATGCGTTTCCCTTGAGAGAAGGTGCATCTTGAACAGCTTTATCCCCTGGGTGGGGGGCAAAGGTAAGCTGCTGTGGATCATTAACAAGATGGCACCGGAGCGATATAGCCGCTTTATCGATGTGTTTGGGGGCAGCGGCACAGTAACCATGAACCGCCCTACTCGGAAGGGGTGCATGGAGGTCTACAACGACTTCAACGGGAACCTTACCAACCTGTTTTGCTGCGTGAAAAACCGCACCCTTGCGTTGCTTTCAGAATTGGGCTTCTTGCCGTTGAATACGCGGGACGACTTCAATGTCCTTTACAAGTTCTTCTCCAGAGGTGAGTTCACGGATGATTACCTGCAGGAGGAGATGAATCTGACAGAGGTCTACTTGAAGTCTCCCGATGCCGAAGCCATCCGCGCACTTATGCTGGAACGCGCTCCGCGCGGAGATATCCGCCGTGCCGCAGATTACTTCAAGCTGGTTCGCTACAGCTTCAGCGGCAGCGCTAAGTCCTTCGGCGGCAAGCCCTGCGACATACGCCGCTTCTTTCATCTCATTTGGGAGCGCTCCCGCCGACTGGCAAATGTCATCGTGGAAAATAAGGACTTTGAGGATGTCATCCGCCAGTATGACCGGGAGGATGCCTGGATCTACTGCGACCCACCCTACTTTGAGGCGGAGTGCTATGAGGTGGGCTTCCCAAAAGCGGATCACCAGCGGCTCCATGACACGCTTCTGAATTGCCGCGGGTATGTTATGGTGTCCTACAACTACTGCCCGTACATTTCAGAACTTTATAAAGAGTTCTTCATCTTTCGCACTGTCCGTCCCAACAGTATGTCGCAGACGGCAGGCAGCGAATATGAGGAAGCCATCATCACCAACTATGATCCCCGTAAAGCCTGCTGGCAGCTGACTTTAGACTGCTTGCTGGATGGCAACAGCGATACCCGATACGAACTGATGCACGAACCTACCCATGCTATCAAAACACCAATCAAAGAAAAATGAGGAGGAACCATACTATGAACTTTATTCTTACCAGAGACAAGGCCACCACCATCCCGCCTGCGGCAATGAAGCTGAGTGGCATCCCCGACAACGCAAAGCTGGAACTGACCACGTTGGACGGAGCTGTGATCCTGACGAAATCCAAAATGACCACGATGGAATATGTCAAGTTGCTCACGGCGTTGACCGCCCATGTTGGTCAGATCCTCCTGTCCTTGCGGGACACCTGTGGCCACTGTGACGAGTGCGATGAAGGCGGTTGTGTTTACAGCAATCTGTCAATCGAAGAACTTTGCCGACCTTCTGTCACCGTTCCCGATTGGGCCCGAGAGGAAGCGGACATCGCGCCCGACGCCAAGCTGGACTGCTATGTGGATGAGGACTCCGGCGTGATTACCGTCTGCGAGGCAGACAATGACTTCGACCTCTCCGATGTATCGCCCGCAATCCTGTACGCTCTGCGCAAGTCCGGCTGTTGTTTGTCCGCTCTGGAAGATGCGCTGATGGAGAATGATATTATCTACGATAAGTGATACCGTAGGCATTCAAAGAAGAAGCGAGGTGAGATATCCAAAATGAATGAAACTTATCCCTACCCGTATTCCGCTACTGAAGCCCGTAAGCGGAATGAGCTTTCCCTTTGGCGGGAGAGTTACAAGGCGAACATCGCCTGCCGCAACGCCATCGAGGATGCCATTCGCCAGAACTTTGATGGCATGAACCTTCAGACAGATTGTTTAAAGACCGTGCTGAACGAATATGGCTTCAAGCGCACCGCGTGGGTGCTTGCCAATACTTTGCATGAGCTCAAGTGGGACGGGCGTTTCAGCTACGCCAACAAGCATTGGGCAGAGAAGATATATATTCCCACAGATCTCATCCACAACAGCGATTTTGTTGTCCGAAGCCATCCGGCTGTGCTGGATGGCTTCGTCAGTTTCTACCGCAAGGCGGTGCAGGCTCTGAATCTCTTCGGCGCGGAGCACTGCGTCGGTGACCGCGCCGAGCAGGACTATACCGGCAAGGTGCTGGTACTGTCGCCTGATACGCTCAAGGAATCCTGCTGGAGTCAGGAAAACCAGCTCTGGTATGCCCATGACGGCTTTGGCTGTTCGCCTCACGCCATTGGCCGCTCAGTGCGCTGCACCTGCCTTAGCGACGGGGAGATGGCACGCTGGAACCGCAGCGAGTTTATCGGTGTGCTGGATGACAAGATCCTTCCGGAATGGGCAAAGCCAAAGCTGGCAGAGCTTCAAGCGCAGGAGCAGATCGACGCGCCCACGATGGGCGGCATGAATATGAAATGAGGAGGATGTCTGAATGTGCATGACCTATTACACCGTGGACGATCTCCGCCCCGGAAGGCCCGGATGGGGTGTGAAGCAGTTTTCTTCGTTGAATGACGCAATTCCCCATTATCAGTCACTCTCCATGGACGGGACCCGCGTCCTTGGTATGGCGGATGACGCCCACGCTTATGAACTCATCCGCTGTGTGCGCCTTTTCCCCGGCGACGCCCAGGGCGAGGATGTTCTGTCGGCGGATTACTGGCGCAGCGGCTTTACGAAAAAGAATGCCGACCTGAAAAATGCGCTGGATATCTGCTTAGAAGCTCTGCATCCCCGATTTCTGTTGGAACCGGAGCGTTTGGTGCCCGTTCCCCAGCGCAGGAAGCTGCAGGAAGAACTGCGGGAGGCGCTTCTCTGGCAGGGTTATGAAGAAAACTATGAGTCCGCCATCCGCTCTGTCTTTGTGGGCGGTGTCGGCTGGATCTCACCCCAGGACGTGAAAAAGCAGCGGCATCTTCCACTTGTGCTGAGCTACCGGGTAGACGGTATGTCGAAAGACGGTGCCTACCTCTCCTTAGAACTTGAGCCTTGGGAATATGACCTTCTGCTGGAGCAGACGAAAACCTATTACGACCATAAAGACAAAATGAGGAGGAACACAAAATGAAACGAATGCTATCCCTCTGCGCTGCGGCGCTGTGCCTGAACTTGGCACTGACACCTGCTGCGCTGGCGGCGGACTTTGAACCCGCGGTACCGGACGCCAAGGTCTGCTACCCCACCGCCATCGTCCGAAACGACGATGGCACAGAACTGAAGAAAATCTATGATCTGAGTCCGGAAGATGATCCCGCAGGCATTCCCCGCTCGAATTTCCAGCAGGACGGCTTCCAGTACACCCTGACGGACCTTCTGAAGCAGGAGCTTCCGGAAAACGAGAGCCGCCAGCACACGGAGCATGTTTCTATCGAGAGCGCCAAAAAGGATATGGAATCCGTGCTGGCGCTGCTGCCGCAGGAGCGTGAGTTCATCACGGACGATGGGCTCATAGGAACCCTGACGCTCCGACTTGATACCGTGCAGGTCGAGCCGTCCGGCTACGGCAGTTCTACAAAGCAGCTTTCCGTCAAGCGCAGCTATCCCAATCTTGCCGAGCAGGATACACAGTACATCCCCAAGAGCATTGAGGACGGCGGCAGGACCCTGACGCTCTCCGACATTCAGTGGCAGACCGACAATACCGCCAACATGGACGGTTATGCCGTGGCAGACCGCTATACCGCCGTCGCCACCTACACTGGCAGCGCCACCAGCAGCTACGTGAAAGGCTATACGGTTACAGCGGATTATACCGGCACGGTGAGCCGCATCGCATTAAATCGCGTTCGCTATGTTGCCATTTTCGAAGGCGTGCCTATCCAGCCCGCAGAGCCTGCAAAAACCGCCGGCGCAATGTCCTCGCTCCGCTGGTCCTATGTGCTCATCCCCATCGGAGTCGTGGCTGCAGCGGGAGCCGGTGTCGGCGGCGCGCTGCTGGTGAAGCACAGAAAAGAAAATGCAGATGAGGAGGAAACAGAAGAATGAAGAAGATCATCACCCTTTGCCTGAGCCTTTGCATGACAGCAGCTCTGGCGGCTCCGGCGTATGCGCTGGAATACAGTATCGATGCGCCGAATGATTACGACTTCGGTAAGGACACCTCTATTGAAGTGATCCATACGGCAGATGGCGGCGCCATGCGCAACGAGGATGTGAGCAAAAATGCCGCTCTCATTCCGCCCATTTTTGGCTCGGAGAGCATGAATGCGCTCCATACCGGCGAATACCTTACCCCCAATCTCGCTCCCGGTGGTATTCCCGCGTCCGGTTCGGTCATTGGCGGCGGTGCCTCCGGCGTTGTCACCCCCGGCAGCACGGTGAGCGGCGGGAACTATCAGCCCTCTGTGCTGTTCACGGATGTAACGAGCGAGCTCTACTACAAAAACGGTTCCCTCGGCAAGATCGAGATCCCCGCGTTGGATCTGAGTGTCCATATTTATCAGGGAACGGACAGCAAGACGCTTGCCAAAGGCGTTGGGCATTTTGAAGATACCTCCATCTGGGAGGGCAATGTCTGCCTCGCCGCCCACAACCGCGGCGCCAACAGCTACTTCGGTCAGATCCACACGCTGAACATCGGGGACAAGATCACCCTGACGACCAAGCTGGGTACCCGCACCTACAAGGTGACGGACGTCAGCAAGGTCAGCGAGACAGACCGCAGCGGTCTTGCGGACTCCGGCGAGAATATGCTCACGCTTTACACCTGCGTCCGCAATCAGCGGGATCAGCGCTGGTGCGTCACCGCAGTGGAAACTTGATTTTTTCTCCGTTTTGCCGGATCGGTTCTGTTCGACTTCTGCCCGTCGCCTGTGATATGGTGAAGCTGCGAGGAAGATTTCACATACACATTAGACTGGAGGCAGAACAATGAACAGATTGAAGAATACCGGGCTCGCCCTCTGCGGCCTTGTGCTGGGGCTTTCGCTGAGTGCTCCCGCGGCGCAGGCGGTGGAATCGCTGAAAGCGACGCTTTCCACAAACCGCGTCCTTGTAGACGGTCAGGAAGTCCGCCTGACGGCGTACAACATCAACGGCAATAACTATGTTATGCTGCGCGACATCGGCAGAGCGGTCGGCTTCAATGTCTACTGGGACAGCGACGCCAAATGTGTACAGGTCGAATCGGGCAAGCCCTACACCGGCGAAGCGCCGGTAACGTCTGCGGAGGCAAAGCCCGTGGAGCAGCCCGCGCAGACAGATGTTGCCGCCGCAAAGCAGGATATCGTGGACCGCACCAACGCGCTGCGGCGCGCAAAAGGTATTGCCGCGCTGAGCGTCAACGACAAGCTCATGCAGGCGGCGCAGGTACGAGCCGACGAGATGGCTGCCAGCGGCATCTACTCTCACACCCGTCCGGATGGGCGCAAGAGCAACACCGTCACCGACAGCAAATACACTGGAGAAAATATTCACAGTATATCGGAGTTGTACCTCGAGCAGCAGCACAAAACGCTCTCCGAGGCGGTGGTCAATCTGTGGTCTAATTCCAAGGCTCACGCGGACAACATGACAAGCTCCCGCTACGGCGAGATCGGCGTCGGACTGGCGCGAGGCGTTAACCAAAACGGTCTTGACTGCTGGTACTGCGTGCAGGTCTTCCTGCTGGACGGCTGTGAAGTCACCTGGGTGGATACGACTGCAATGAAATGATATATCAGAGCTGTCAGAACAAAAACGTGGACATTCCGGCGTTTGTTGGGTATAATGAAATCAAAGGAGGAGTGCTTATGATTTATTCAATCTACGAAATTCAGCAGCGAATCGCGCCGGTGGCAAAGCAGTACGGTGTGAAAGCGGTATTCCTCTTTGGCTCTTACGCAAGAGGTGAAGCCCGTGAGGACAGCGATATCGACCTACTGGTCGATACCAGCGGAACGAACCTGCGCAGTCTTCTCTCTTTGGGCGCACTGTATTGCGACCTTGAAGCGGCACTGCAAAAGCCGATCGATCTGATTACTGTCAGCGCGCTGGAACAACGTGCGCAAATGCCCAGCGAGGAAATGTTCCGTGAAACTGTGATGAAGGAGAAACTGAATGTATATGACGCAGCCTGACCGCCAGCGCATCCAGCATATCCGCGATTACTGCGAAGAGATCCGCAAGACCATCGAACGCTATGGAGAAGGCTTTGCGGTCTTTGACCAAGACGCAGATTACCAGCGCTCTATTGCATTTTCCATCCTGCAAATCGGTGAGCTGAGCGGCGGCCTATCTGAGGAATATCGCAAAGCGACCAGCAGCCGCGTGCAGTGGGGACCGATGAAGGGAATGCGAAATCTTGTCGCGCACAGCTACGGCAGTATGAACCGCGAGATCATTTGGGAGACCGCGGTCAATGACATTCCCACCCTGAAGCAGTTCTGCGAGGAGCAGCTTGCAGAAAACTGAAAATTAAACGATATACAAACAAAGCAGACCGAGTTTACTCGGCCTGCTTTTCTTTTACAAAAGGAGGAATAACCTTGAAAACGATTCGAACAAAATTCTTGTCATTATTGCTTGCGCTGGTGACGATCTTGAGCCTGCTGCCGACTGCGGCTTTCGCCGCGTCGAACACGGGTTCCGGCCTCAAAATTACCACCAACCAGGCATATTGGAGCACACGCCTGCTTGCCAACGGTACCCCGTACAGCTACCGCCCGCCGCTGGTGGACGGTAAGCTCGTGTACTGCATGGATAGCGGACTTGGCTATCATTACGCAACGCCTTCGTACCTCAATTCCTTTACTTGGACGTCCGGTACCAGCGCGGACGCAGATGCCGTATTGCAGTCGGCTGTCACGAACAGCGGCCTCAGCGAAATGGACGCCGCGACCGTCGAGAACGTCAAATGGATGATGACCTATCTCAACGACTGCAAGGAATCCAACGTCGGGCAGCTCTTTATGGCGGTGCAGACCTACGTTTGGGAGAATCAAAGCTATAAAGGCGAACCCGGCGGAGATGGCGACGCGGGCGGCTATGCCAACGCAGACACCTACGAGCTGTATCTGAGCCTTATTGACTCCCTCCTTGCAAAAAAAGCAGCTGAGGATGCCGAGTTCCAGCGCCAGATTGAGGAGTACAAGACACAGGGTGTTGCCGCAACCATCGTGGAGGATGAGAGTGCCAAGTGGGCAGTTTTTGCGATCTCGAGCAACCGCAAAAATCAGTCATTCTTCAACTACTATGGACCGCGCAAGCTCGTGACGGGCGAGCCTGCGCCTGACCAGCCCGAGCAGCCTACGGGCGGCACGGGCAAGATCACGCTGAAGAAAACTGCCGGTGGAACCACAACCGGTCTCGCCGGTGCACGTTTCAGCATCTATTTCAACGGGCAGATCGTCGGCAGCGACATTACCAATGCGCAGGGTGAGATCTATGTTGAGAACGCCGCCACCGGCCTTTGGAGCTTCGTGGAAACCGCTGCACCGGACGGCTTCTGTGTTGATCCCACACCGAAGAGCGTGTACGTAGATGTAACTGAGGGTGACCACGAATACACCGTTGCGGCGATCAACTACGAAAAGCCCGATATGAAGATCATCAAGACCGATGCGCAGACCGGCGCGCCGATCCCCGGCACGGTGCTGTCCATTAAGTCCGTTACCGGCAGCTATTCCACCTCCGTCACCACCGGCTCGGACGGTTCGGCAACGCTTTCGGCACTTCCCGCAGGCGTCTATGTGGTGCGGGAGGAATCCGTGCCGGAGCCGCACATCGTGAGCAATACGGAGCAGACCGTGGCGCTGCGCCCCGGCAAAACCTCCGAAGTCATCTTCGTTGACTATGAAAAGCCGGGACTCGAAATTTTGAAGAAAAATATTGCCACCGGAGAGCATATCGAGGGCGTCACTTATCTCATTGAACAGATCGACGGCAGCTACTCCACCAGCGCCACCACAGACAGCGCGGGTCGCATCTTCCTCGATTCCATCCCCGTGGGCAGCTATCGCATCACGGAGAAAAATGTGCCTTCTAATGTCATTCTCTCTGAGATCCCCCAGGAGGTCTATCTGGAAGCAGGCTGCACCAGAACGGTGACCTTCTTCAACGCCGTCAAGCCCTCCTTGACGATCCTAAAGCGAAACAGCGTCACCGGTGATCCTCTCTCCAATGCCAAATTCCATATCTATTACGGCTCGGACAATACCACCACCGGCGAGATCAACGACCTCGGCGTGTTCACAACGGACGAGAGCGGAAAAATCACCCTCACCGATGTAAACCGTGGCTGGTACAAGCTGGTGGAGGAGTCCGCTCCCAAGGGCTTCGGCATTCAGGGCAGCGGGGTCACCGAGTTCTATCTGGAAGCCAATACCTCTAAGACCGTGACCGTGGACAATGTTCCTCACAGTGCCCTCGTCGTGTACAAATATGACGCAAAGACCGGAAAGGGCTTGGAGGGCTGCCGCTTTGAACTGAGATATTTAGGCGGCGGCACTTCCGGTACTGGCGGCACAGTCATCGGGACCTATGTGACCGGCCCCAACGGAGCGTTCACCGTGACAAACCTTAAAAAAGGCACCTATGTCTGTCAGGAACTCGAAAGTGACGGAAATCACATCATCGACCGCGAACCCCAGACGGTGTGGATCTCCGGCGAGGATCAGGATGTGGTGACGCTCCGCTTCGGCAATGCCCCGCTGGGATCGCTCTTAATTACTAAACTGAGCGACGACAGCAAGCACGAGCCGCTCTCCGGCGTAGAGTTTCTTTTGACCGACAGCAGCGGCCATTATCTCGGCAACGACAACGGCCGCTTCACCACCAATGCCGCAGGCGAAATTCTGGTGGATGGTCTGGAACCCGGCATGACTGTCATTGCCCGTGAAGTCAGAGCAAAAACGGGCTACCTGTTGGATGACAGCCCCCAGCACGCGCTCATCAAGAGCGGCGAAACGGCGCATTTGCAGTTTCTGAACCAGCCTGCCGGAAATCTCATCATCCGCAAGGTCAGCTCCGGCCCCAACGGGGAGCCGCTGGAGGGCGTAGAGTTTAAGATCACCTATGCGGATGGCAGCTTTGTCCCAGATGCCAACGGCGAACTGTCCAGCAACGGCATTTATTACACCAATAAATCCGGTGAGATCCGCATTTCCGGCGTCGTCGGCACCGTGGTAGCAACGGAAACCAAGACGATTCTGGGGTTCACCATTGACGAAGCGACCCGCACACAGGCCGTGGTAGTTAATCCCAACGACACGCAGACGCTGACCTTTTACAACAAACCCACTACAACATTGATTCTCCAGAAATACATTTCCGGCACAAAAAATGAACCGCTTGCCGGGGTACAGTTCCTTGTGACGGACTCCTCCGGTGCGGTAGTCGGCCCCAACAACGGCTACTATACCACCGACGCTGCAGGCCAGATCGTCATTGAGGGTCTGACCGACGGCATGACCGTTACCGCAAAAGAGGTCAAATCTGTGGATGGATTCGTGTTGGATGGCACGCCGCAGAGCATCAAGATCGACCAGAGCCAGTCTCCCCAGCGCATGACCTTCTGGAATGAGCGACAGGGCGCGCTCATCATCAACAAGCTGTCCTCTCTGGACCGCAAGACGCCGCTGGAGGGCGTTACCTTCAAAATCACTACGGCTACCGGCGAGTTCGTCCCCGACGAAAATGGAAAAATCAGCTCCAACGGTCTGTACTATACCGACGAAAACGGGCAGATCATCCTCAAGGGCGTCACCGGCACACTGGTGGTGACAGAGGAAAAATCCATCTCCGGTTACACCATCGACGAGAATACGCGCACGCAGACCGTGGTGATCAACCCCAATGACACGCAGTCCCTCTATTTTTATAATGCTCCCATCGGCGGGCTGGAACTGGTGAAAGTGAATGCGGCGGACAAAACCCAGCGTATCCCCAACACCACCTTCGAGATCCGCCGTGTCAGCGATGGCGGTCTGGTGGAAACCGTCACCACCGGAACGGATGGCCGCGTGTATGTGCCGCTGGAAAGCGGCAGCTACTACGCCGTGGAAACCGAGGCGGGCAAGGGCTTCCAGCTCGACAGTACGCCCATCTATTTCACCGTGGAAGACGGTAAAACCACGACCAAAACGGTGACCAACAAAGCCATCTCCGGTATCCTGATCCACAAGGTCGATTCGGCCACCGGCGAGGGCATCCCCGGTGTGTCCTTCATTCTCTACGACAGCGGAAATAATCCCATTTCACAGGAAACAAGCGATGACCGCGGTTATGTCCGTTTTGAAAACCTGACCGCTGGCCGTTTTTATCTGCGTGAATTGGAAAATGAGGGATATATTCCCGACACGCAGAAAAAGACCGTGTATGTAAAGTCCGGCGAAACCACAGAAATCGAGTGGAAGAATACGCCCATCACCGGCCAAATCCAGATTCGTAAGACTTCAGAGGACTACAACTCTATGAATGGTTGGCCCGCCGGAACGCCGATTCCCAACACCGTCTTCGAAGTTTACAATGCCCGCACCAACCGTCTGGTGGATACGATCAAGACGGATAAAAACGGCTTGGCGGTCAGTAAGCCTCTGCCTCTGGCGCGGTACAAAATCGTAGAATCCAAGGCGGCGGAGTTTTATGGGCTGGATAAGACGCCCATCGAAGTAGAGATCGAACACGCCGGTCAGATCGTTAAGGCGAGCATGACCAATAAGAGCCTGTACACCAATGTGTCCATCAAAAAAACCGGCTACGTGGAGGTCATGCTGGGGCAGCTTGTCCGCTACAACTTCACCGGTATTGCCAACAATTCCACCACGGCGCTGGAGTCGTTCTACTGGAGAGACACTCTGCCCGTCAAGGCGGTGCGCCTTGAAAAGATCTACACCGGCACGTGGAATACCCCCAGCAACTATAAGATCGTCTACCGCACGAATCTCAGCGGTGATAACTGGCGCACGCTGGCAGATAATCTGAGCACATCCAAAAACTATGTCTTGGATGCCTCTCCTGCGGCGCTTGGGCTTGCATCCAATGAGTATGTGACGGAGTTCATGGCGGCGTTCGGCATCGTACCTTCAAACTTCCGTCAGGTGGAGGCGCCCCGCGTAGACTGCAAGGCGCTTTCAAAGCTCACCGGTGGTACGCAGTTCGCCAACACGTCGGATGCAGGCGGCGTCTACAATGGGCAGTGGATCATGGCGACCTCCCGTTGGGTCACCAGAGTTTATGCTCCCAGCAAGCCCCTGCCTCGCACCGGCTATTAAGGACTAACAACGGATGCCGCTCCGCAAGGGGCGGCATCCCCATATAAAGGAGGTTGAGATTTCTTGAAATACAAAAAAATGATTATTCTGACGTTGACGCTTCTGCTTCTGACCACCCTCTGCTGCACCTCGGCGCTCGCTGCGGGCGGGGATGTTGCGGGAGCGGTGGAGCAGACATGGACGGAGGCGGCCAAGCAGATCAAGAGCGTGGTGGAGAAGGTGGTGTTCCCCGCATTGGATATGATCCTCGCCATCGCATTCTTCGTGAAGCTTGGCGGCGCGTACTTTGATTATCGCCAGAGGGGTCAGTTTGAATGGACCGGCCCCGCCATACTCTTTGCCTGCCTGATTTTCAGCCTGGTTGCGCCGAAATACATCTGGAATATCATCGGGATCTAATTCGTGAAGAAGGAATTTAAAAATCGAATCCGGACTCTCCTGCCAGAGGCAACGAATAAGACACAATGGTTGCTTTGCCGGCGAATGCTGTAGGCCTATAAAGTCACCTTTTACACCTCACAAAGATAGGCTTGCATAAAAGGTGTTATCTTGATATAATACTATCAAGAAATTGATAAGGAGGGCTTTCTATGCAAATCAGACCATCCTCTGCTCTGCGGAATGAGTACACGCAGATCTCTGAGCTGGCAAAGGCATCCGGTGAACCGATCTTCATTACGAATAAGGGTGAAGATGACGGTGTTTATATGAGCATGGCAGCATACGAGGAGCGAGAAAAAATGTTCCGACACCGCGACAAAATTTATGCTGCGGAACTCAGCAGACTGAGCGGAGAGCCTGTCTGCACGCCGGAGGAGCTTGACGAGAGAATGGAGGAGCTGTTCCGTGCCTACGAAAAGTAAACTGGTCTATCTTCCTCCTGCTCAACACGACTTCGAGGAGATCGTAAAGTATCACATTACGGAGGCAGGAACTCCCTACGCGCGAAAAATCTACAGCACGATGAAAACGACCATAAACCGTCTGCGAGATTTTCCGCTGATGGGGCAAACGCATCCGGACCCGATCCTTGCGGCAAGCGGTTACCGTAAACTTGTGCTGACGAAGACTTATGTTGCCATCTACAAATTAATTGGGGACACCGTCTACGTTTATGCGATCGTCAATGGCACAACAGATTATCCGCGGCTGCTCAAGTAAGCGCTGCAGTCAGATGCAAAACAAAATACTCTATATGAAAGGCCGTCGCCCATCTGGGCGGCGGCTTTCTGCATTTTCGGAGGTGAGCGAAGATATTTATTTGGAACTTTGTTGCCGCGACAGTTTTGGATCAGCTGGTGGACTGGATCTATGGGCAGATCGTGGGCTTTCTCGGCAATTTCTTTGCCCTCATGGGCAATATGGGCGTGGAACTTTTTGAACTGGAATGGGTCAGCGCCATCATTCTCTTTTTCTCCCGCCTTGCGTGGGCGTTGTTTTCCGTCAGCGTGGTAGTCTGCGCCTTTGAGTGCGGCATTGAATACTCCACCGGCAGGGGCAATCTCCAGCAGTGCGGGATGAATATCATCAAGGGCTTTCTGGCGGTAAGCCTCTTCACCGTTGTCCCTGTCCGGCTCTATGCTTTGTCGGTGTCGCTGCAGGGAACCTTTTCCGCAGCGCTCACCGGCTATGGACGGAGCATTGGCGAGGTGGGACAGGACATCATCACCGAACTCAGTGAGATACAGACACTCTCAGATGTGGTGAACAGCTCCCACTTCGGACTTGGTATTATCACAAGTCCTATCATGCTGCTGTTCTGCATCATCCTTATGGGCTATGCGGTGCTGAAGGTGTTTTTTGCCAACCTGAAACGCGGGGGCATCCTGCTCATCCAGATCGCGGTGGGCAGCCTTTATATGTTCAGCGTCCCGCGTGGCTATCTGGATGGTTTTATGAGTTGGATGCGGCAGGTCATCGGCTTGTGCCTGACCGCCTTTCTCCAGTCCACAATCTTGGTCGCGGGACTTATGGTGTTCAAGGATCACGCGCTGATGGGCGTTGGGCTCATGCTCTCCGCAGGCGAAGTTCCCCGCATCGCCGGCAGCTTCGGCTTGGACACCACAACAAAGGCCAATATTACGAGCGCCGTTTATACGGCACAGTCCGCGGTGAATGTGACGAGAACCATCGCCGCGGCAATCAAATAAAAGGGTGTGTATGAAATGACACAGTCAACAAGAAAACTTACGATGGGGAGCCTGTTCGATGGCATCTCCGGCTTTCCTCTGGCTTCGGTGCGGTGCGGCATCGAGCCGATCTGGGCCAGTGAGATCGAGCCGTTTCCCATACTGGTATCAAAAATACGTTTCCCACGCATGGAGCAAATGGGAGACATCACAAAACTGAACGGTGCATATCTGCCGCCTGTAGACATCATCTGCGGGGGCAGCCCGTGCCAGGACTCAGCGTGGCCGGAATGCGCGCCGGATTGAACGGTGCGCGTTCCGGCCTCTTTATGGAACAAATACGGATCATTCAGGAGATGCGAGATGCAGACAGAAAATCTGGACGGACAGGAATCCATATTCGGCCGAGATTCGGCGTGTGGGAAAATGTCGTCGGTGCTCTCTCAAGTGGACGGGACGCTGAAACGGGTCAAAAAAAGCCTGGGGCGGATTTTCAAAAGGTCCTCGAAGCGTTCCTCCAAGTTGAAGAACCATACCTTCATGCTGTTAGACCTGAGACCGGGCGCTGGGAATATGCTGGGGGCATATTGGGAGTACGATCCTCCGTGGCTTGGATCGTTTGGGATGCTCAACACTTCGGAGTGCCCCAAAGACGCCGTCGAGTGTTCCTTGTGGCAGATTTTGCAGGCTACAGCGCCATCCCGATACTCGCTATCCCAGACAGCGTGCCTGGGTATCCTGCGCCGCGCAGAGTGCCGCGGCAAATCGCTGCCACCCTTATTGGAAGCAGCTTTGCGTATGCAGGCAGGGCTTGACCCGCCCGCGCCCATATCCGGCGAAGCGAAAGCCTACCATATCAATCAGCGCAATGAAGGCATTGACCTGGACGGTGTGTCCGGTGCATTGATGGCAACGCAGAACCTCCAAATGCAGACCTTTATCACAAATCCCGGCAGCAGTCAGAGTGGTCCGCAAAAGCAGATCGCATTCGCCGCCAACCAGCGGGACGAGGTGCGTGACCTGCATGATGTGGCAGGTGCGCTGCAGGCTCAGCCGGGGTTGAAACAACAAACCTTTGTCGCTGGATTTTCTGCTGGAGCTGGCACGAGCGCCGGGACCATTGGATATCAGGAGGACGTAGCGCCCACGTTGAAAGGCAGCCCCAGCGGAAACTGTATGCCCAGCATCCTCTGTATCAACGATCAGGGCGGGCAGATCATGGAGTGCAGCGAAAATATCACCGGAACCCTGCGGGCACAGGAGCATGGACATCAGTCTCTGGTGCTGAGACCGAGAAAGCCTTTACTGTATGAAAACTATGGAATAGACAGCCGCTATACAGGCCCCCATAAGGTAGCGCCAACGCTTTCAGCCAGAATGGGTACGGGCGGATTGAACACGTCACTTGTTCAACAGGTACCGGAAGAAGTCATCTGCATTGCGGGCAATGCCATTGACCGGCAGCCGCAAAACGGCGGCAACGGCTTCGGCTGGCAGCGGGGCATTTCCTATACCCTGACTGCCACGGATCGCCACAGCGTCTATGCCCGCCAGCGGGTAGATCAGTTCAGGGATGATGAGATCGCCTCGACGGAGAGCGCGCGGCAGCACAAGGACGCTACGGACCTTGTCTGCCAGCCAACCTCTGCCTGGGATGCGGACTGCCGGAATCTCATTCGCCGCCTCACCCCTTTGGAGTGTGAACGGCTCCAGGGGTACCCAGATGGCTGGACCGATGTTCCCGGCGCTTCTGACTCTGCACGCTACAAAGCCCTCGGCAACAGCGTCGCCATCCCCTGCGTGGAACACCTCATGCAGCGGGTCGCTATGGTCATTACGCTTGATTTGGAGTGGGAGTTTTAGTTGGTCTTGGTAATAGCTTTTGCACTTGCTTTCGGGTATCTTGACGTTACCAAAAAAGATCGGAGGAACTGCTATGGCAGAAAAAACGCGCAACCTCTGCGCGCAGATCCCTGTGGAGCTGCATGACAAGGTGCGGCAGCGGCAGGCGGAATCCGGCAATACCCTGAGTCAGTACATGACTGCGCTCATCACAAAATTTTATGAAATGGAGGAACGGCAGACGATGGAGAAGGAAATAACAAGACCTGTCTGTGTGCAGGTGCCGGTAGAATTGTTCGAACAGTTCAAGGCGTATCTGAAACAGCACGGCATGACGCAGAAGGACTTTGTCATCCGCTGCATCCAGCAGGCGCTGGCGGAGGACGCCGGCGTTGGTGAAGAATAAGAAATATATCGCGCGAACCGCTGCTGAGATTCTCGGCAGCGGTTTTGCTTTGGAGGAACAAAATGTTTATTTACCCCGAAAACCTGAAAGCCAAGCCCATGCTGTGGCTCTGGCTGCTGCGGGACATCGCCGTGATCGGCATCGGCGCTTTGCTCTCTGTGCTGGCGCTGACCCAGGGCCTCGGCATGGGACTGCTGGTGGTCACGGTGCTGTACGCCTTCCTCACCATTCAGGTGGATGGCAGCAGTATTCTGGACTTCCTGCGCCGTGCCGCCTGTTTTCTCTTTCTATGCCAACAATATTACGAATGGAGGCTGGACCCATGAATCGGAAACAGAAAAAGGAGCTGCGCCAGCGGCAGTCGACCCGGCAGCTCATGGGCATCGTCCGTGTGACGCCCCACGGCATCGTGACAGATTCCGGGGAGCGGGTCTTCTTCCTGATCCAGCCGGACAACCTCTCTGTCCTGTCCCCAGAAGTCATCCGGGGCCGCGTCCGCTCCCTTACCATGCTTCTCAGCACACAGCCCTCGCTGGAGATTTTGGCGCTGGACTCCCGCGAATCCTTCCAGCGGAACAAGGAGTATTACCTGCGGCGACTGGAGGAGGAAACTGAGCCTGCCGTGCGGGAGCTGTTAGATCGAGACATGGCCCATCTGGACGCCATTCAATTCTCATCCGCCTCCTCCCGCAAATTTGTGCTGGTGCTCCCACTGGATGAAAAAGCCGGTGCGGACGAAAGCGCGCTGCGGCAGCTGGAGAAAGCCATCTGTGACCACGGGCTCCGTGTGCGTCTGGCGGAGGAACAGGATGTCAAGCGCCTGCTGGCAATCTACTACCGGCAGGATCTCACCACGGAGGTATTCCGTGATTTCGATGGAGAGGAGTATATGGCACATGGTTAAAAAGAAACAGAAGAAGAAAAAGAAGATGCCGGAACAGGTTCAGCGCCCGAAAGACTTTCTGGACATGATCGCGCCCGCGGCGGTGAAGTTCAACACCGACCACTTCATCCTTGGCAGCCGGTATCACACGGCGATGGCGCTGAAAAGCTACCCGCCCATGACGGATGAGCTGGCGCTGCTGCGGGGTCTTGGCGATATGGGTGGCGTCAACCTGCGCCTGACGGCAAGGCAGGTCACGCCTGCCGAGGAGGACGCCATCCTCCATGCTGCCACCAACAAAAGCCGCATGGAGCGGAGCAACACCAATGACTACAAGCAGAGCGTCACGGCGGAGGCCAACCTGCGGGATATGGCGGAGCTGCTGGCAAAGCAGCGTCAGGAAAAGGAGCCGCTCATCCACTGCGGCGTGTATCTGGACATTGCCGCGGCGGATACGGAAAAGCTGCGCGCGGCGCGGGACACGGTATCCGCCCAACTGGTTCGCTCCCGCATGGGCGCCGATCCGCTGCTTCTGCGCCAGCGGGAGGGCTTTCTCTCCGCCAACCCCGCGGGCGGCAGCCAGCTGGCAAATTTTGCGGAGCGGGTATTACCCGCACGCAGTGTTGCCAATCTGTACCCCATGAACTATTCCGGCAAAACCGATCCCAAGGGCTTCTTCATTGGGCGCGACCGCTTCGGCTCCAACATCATTGTGGACTTCGACCGCCGTGCCCCTGACAAGACCAACGCCAGCGCCCTGATCCTCGGCAACACCGGACAGGGCAAGAGTTATCTTCTGAAGCTCCTGCTCTGCAATGTGCGGGAGGCGGGCAAAAGCGTCATTTCATTGGACTCCGAGCACGAGATGGAGGACGAGTGCCGCGCCCTGGGCGGCTGCTTTCTGGACTACTTAAGCGGGCAGTACCGCATCAACCTGCTGGAGCCCCGCTGCTGGGACGATGGCAGCGGGGCGGAAGACCCGGACGCGCCGGACGCTTTCCGGGGGACGCTGCTCTCCCAGCACACCTCCTTCCTGCGGGATGTGTTCCGCGTCTACAAGGGCTTTGATACGCCCCACATCGACACGCTGGAGCTGATGGTGGAGCAATTATATAAAAAGTGGAACATCACCGACCGCACGGACTTTGCGTCGATGCGGCCGACCGATTACCCCATCCTCTCCGACCTCTATGACGCCATTCAGGAAAGCTATGACCATTACGAGGCCGCAGACAGCCTCTATCCGCGGGAAATGCTGCGGGATCTGCTGCTGGGGCTCCATTCCATGTGCCGCGGCGCAGACGCCCGTTTCTTCAACGGGCATACCAATATTGACCGTTCCAAATTCCTTGTTTTCTGTGTCAAGGGACTGGATAACATGGCGGAAAATCTGCGGAACACGCTGCTGTTCAGCCTGCTGTCCTATATGTCGGATCAACTTCTGACGCTGGGCAATTCCGTGGCCGCCATTGACGAGCTGTACCTGTGGCTGTCCGATCCCACCGTCATCACCTACATCCGCAACGCTCTTAAGCGAGTACGCAAAAAGGAATCCGCCCTGTTTCTCGCCAGCCAGAATCTGGAGGACTTCACCCAGCCGGGAATACGGGAGCTGACACGCCCCCTCTTTTCCATCCCCGTCCATCAGTTCATCTTTAACGGCGGCAACGTGGATAAGAAATTCTTCATGGATAACCTCCAACTGGAGGAGTCCGAATATGCCCTGATCCGGGACCCGCAGCGCGGCTCCTGCCTCTACAAGTGCGGCAACGAGCGGTATCTCTTGCAGGTGCAGGCCCCGGAGTACAAGCAGGCACTTTTCGGAACGGCAGGTGGACGGTAATGGCGGTACCCGTCGCGGCACTGGCGAAGCTCGCCGCTGCAGCGCTCTCGGATGAGGACACCCGGAAAAGGCTGGGCTGGATCGTGGCGGCGATCTGTTCACCGTTGATCCTGACGCTGGCGCTGATCTGCTCTCTGCTCTCCGGCAGCGCGGAGCATAACAACTCCGCCGTCCTGCTCTGCTTCAACGGCGGCAACATTCCGGGCAAAACGCCTGCGGAATATGTTGCTTACATTGAAGATATGCGCCGCAGCTTCACACTGCTGGACGATGCCATCGCCGCCGTCAATGACATGACGGAGGGCAGCGACAGCCTTGACGGTATCCGCGTCAAGGCTGTTTTCTATGCCATTTTCTTTGGAGAGGACACGCCGAGCAGGAGAGCGCATAAGCAATTCGTGGACTGCTTCGTGACCTACGAGGAACGCACCCGCACCGTCACCGCCGAGGACGGGACGGAAACTGAGGAGAGCTACACCGTAGCGATACCCATTGCGGATATGGCGGAGGTCTACAGCAATATTGAAAACACTCTTCACTTGGAAATATCTGCGGAACAGAAGTCCAACGCCGACAGTGTGAACAATCTGGTGCGCTATGGCGTTGCCGGAGGTTCAGATGGCTGGATTCAAGGCGTGGATGTGCCATTTATCGGCGCGGACGGTTTCTGTTCGCCCATCGGTTCAGGCTGGGAGCGCCGTGTCACCTCTGAATTCGGTAACCGCATCGATCCCATCACCGGGAAGCGCAAGGGGCACACCGGCATGGACTTGGCAGTCCCCACCGGTACGCCCATCCGCGCCGCGCTGGGCGGGACGGTAACAGTCTCCAAGTACAACGCCGGAGGCTATGGCTATTATGTCATGATCGACCACGGCAATGGCCTTACCACGCTGTACGGTCACTGCTCTCAGCTTCTGGCGAGAGTGGGACAAAACGTGCAAGCGGGAGACATCATCGCCCTCTCCGGCAGCACCGGGCGCTCCACCGGTCCGCACCTCCATTTCGAGGTGCGCGTCAACGGGGAACGGACGAATCCGAGGGCGTATCTGCCGAAAGGCTGAAAGGGGAAAATGATTATGAATATAACAGCAGCGCAAATCACGCCGGAGCGTGAGCGCGAGCTGGTGGAGAAACTCGTGGATCTTCTCAGCAGCCGCTACGACGCTGGGAATCTCTATGACATTCTGCGTCACGGACTCGGCATGGATCACAGCGACATGGAGGCGCTGGGCTTCCAGCTCCGCGACTACTACGAGGAGGTCGAATAACATGGCATACCAAAAAGTCTCCAGACCTCCCACGGTCTATCACCTGACGAAAAAGGAACATTTTGACAGCATCCTGGACGACGGCAGAATCCGCCGCTTCAACGATACGGAATGTTGGTTCTGTGAGAGCCTCGACAAAATGAAAGCGTATATGGGGCAGACGGTTCTCTGTGAGGGCAAGCCTTATTACGCCGTGGGCGGTCAGCTCTGCCGCTATCCCAAATTCGTGCCGAAGGATTATGTTCTCCTCAAACTCACGCCCCGTGGCTATGAGGATAACTGGTACCGCTGGGATCAGGAGATCCCTCCCGGCAGCCCCAGAGGACTGGCGCGGGCGGCAAGAGAATTCTCTCTGCTGAAGATCGGCTACCGCGGCGATATGGCGTTCCGCAACGCGGAGGTCATCGATGTGGCGATGTTTCTTACGGATGGAATCGTGCAGGGAAATCCGGTGCAGACCACATCGGAACTGCGGGAGCTCCTGTTTGAACACGTCGAGCGCGAGCAGAGGGAATACACAGATTCTCTCTACCGCATGACGCAGGGACAGCTCATCGCTAACGCCGGAGAGATCGAGGCGAATCGTTTTTGCTATAATGCCTTGCTGACCATGCGTTTAGACCGTGAACAGTTGAAAGTGCTGGCGGCGATGGATGACCCGCTGGAGGTGGTGCGCAGCGCATGGGCCTCGGCGCAGGAGGTGGGACAGGAGGAAGAATTCTCTCATACGCTGTTTGAAATCTGTGAGCAGACGGTGCAAGAACAGACGATGCGGATGAAATAGGAACGGAGGAATATGCCGACTATGAAAAAGGAAAATGTCACGATCACATTCGAGAGTGAGCAGCTTGCCGCTCTCGAATTTTCACTCAAAAAGAAAAATACCAGCGTGCAGGCGCAGCTGGAGGAACTGCTCAAATGTCTCTACGAATCCGAGGTGCCGGAGCCGGTGCGAGAATATCTCGCCAGCCGCGCGGCGCCCGCTGCCCGTCCCCGCCGTCCGGCAAGACCGGCGAAGCCGCAGCCGCGGGAGGAGCCTCCCTCTGTGTTGGCGTCACCTGACGCTCCTGAAAAGGCTGGTGGTTGAGATGGCACGGCAGGAAAAAATCGTGCTGTGGATCGACCGGCGATGGAAGGATGCCATTGAGAAGCATCTCAGGGATGAAACTTTGGAGGCACATCTGGAAGATGTGCTGGATGAGCTTTGCAATCAACTGCCGGAGCGGGAGTATGAGCGCATCAGTGCCGAGATCTACGCAGAAGATGTCGCGCAGCGTGCAGAGGAAGAAGCGGCCCGCACCTACGCTGCCTACCATGTGACCGAGCGTGGGCAGGAGTGGTACTTCAAGACCTCGCCCGGTGAGGAACTGTTGGATGCCGCAGAAAAGCTACGTGGCTATGTCACCGGCGAGAGGGATACTGCACCGGACCTGTTCATCAAAATGTTTGCGGACGGCCGCCCCATCACAGCGCAGGAGTACAACGCGCTCACGGCCCTTCGCATGGAGAACACCGGCAAGGTGCGCGGCGTGTTCGATGTGAACTTCGACAAGCGGGAGTTCTCCGCTGTCCGCATAATGGACGGCTGGCGGACCTGGGCGATGCGGGATGTGTCGGCGGCGGTGTACCATGCCACACGGTCGCAATTCGCGTCGAGCGATGATAAGTGGCGCAAGCTGCTAGATCATCTGAGCGGTAAGGAGATCACCTCAGTGGGACATCTCTCCGCGCGGAATTTCTCTTTCGGTGACGAGATCATCGAATCGAACGGCAAGCTCAATTTTTATGTACAGGCGGAGTTCGATGTAGATGCTGCCTTCGGAACCTTCGTCCTCACGGGCAAAAACGATGACTGGCTCAACATCTATGCCAACTACGACATCGCGGAGGATAGACCCTGCGACATGCTGGAGCTGACGCTCTGCAAGGGCGACGGCTCCGAGGAGAGCTGGAGCTATCCGCTCAACGCCGCAGAGCAGGATGTCCTGCTGCGCAAGATGGAGGAATACTATCAACAGCAGACCGGCATGAGTCTCCACGACTACGCGCAGCAATTCCGCGAGGAACCGGAACAGCAGCAGGGGCCAGTGATGAAGCTGTAGGTACAAACGCAGGCACAGCAAGGCTGAAGCACTCACGACTGCGGAAACAACAGCGTCCAGGCTGCGCGTGCCTGCGGGCCCGCGGCGCCGCCGAACTGCGTCAACCCGCCCTTGGCGGGCAGCCGCAGTTTGGCGACTGTTATTCTGCTCCCGCGGTTTTTCTCCGTCCCGAATTTGAAAGCATTTTGCGCAGATTTTTGTGCTTTCAAATGTGCTACGCAGGGCGGCTCCCCGTTTCCCCGCACCGTTCGCCCTGTGTGCCGCTGTGTGCGCGTTTAAGGGCTGGGGTGGGGTGTGTACCCGCCAAAGCCCATTGAAGCGAGTGTTGCGGCGTTTGTGGGCGATGTGTGAGAGAGCCTTGTGAATCCTGCTCCGGCGATGGGAACCTGGGCTTTTCGGGATGGGTGTTCCCCTCCCGACCATGCCCTGTTCCGGAGGGTTTCGCCCCTTATTTACCCGTTCGATAAAAGCACTAGATAAAGAGAGGTGCCCGTGCGCGGGCCCCTCTCAGCCACAAAGCCCCGCAGTGCGGGGCTTTTTTGAAGGTTCGGCAAGGTGCACCTTTGGAGCGCATTTGCAAGGCTTGGGTGAACCTTGCCGGAGAAAACGCAGGCGCAGCAAGGAATTGCGCCTTTTGAGAAAGGAGAGGCATACAGATGAGTGAAGTAACAGAAAAACGAATCGAGCGAACCGTCGTCTGGCTGGATGCAGGGCTCGTTCCGCGCATGGACGGATGGCTGAAGGCTGACAACTGCAAAAACCGCAGTGAGTTTATCAACAAAGCCCTGCGCTTCTACATGGGATATCTCGGCACGGAGGACAACACAGCGTATCTCTCGAAGGCTATCCTGACAGCCATTCAGGGTACGCTGGACGACAACAACAATCGGCTCTGCCGCATTCTTTTCAAGTGCGCGGTGGAGCTGAATATGCTGTGCCACACCATCGCCGCGCACTTCCGTACCGATCCCATCCACACGCGGGAGCTGCGGGCCTACGCGGTGGATGAGGTGAAGCGCACCAATGGTCAGGTGAGTTTTGAGAGCGCAGTGCATCAGCAGCGCCGCATTGAGCCGGAGAATGAATGGCCCGGATCGTACTGATTTCGCCCTACCTCAAGGGCGGACAGAACGCCGCGAAGCTGGCCCAGCGTACTCGCTATGTCGCTACCCGTCCCGGTGTGGAGCTGCTGGCGGATGAGCGCAGTACACTCCCCGCCACAAAAAAACAGCAGGAATTCATCGCACGGCTGCTGAAGGCCTTTCCCTCCTGCTGGGAACTCATTGAGTACGAGGAATATCTGGATCACCCCACCCAGGGCAGCGCCTCCGCGTTCATCCAGCAGGTGCAGGAAGACTACATGGAGGCGCTGGATCAAAAGGAAAATTTCATCGACTACATCTCCCACCGCCCCGGCGTCCAGAAGGACGGCGAGCACGGGCTGTGGGATGCCAACGGTAAGGTAAAAAATCTCGCGCAGGCGGTACGGGAGGTGGCGGAGCACACCGGAAATGTGTGGACGCCGGTGATCGCGCTGCGCCGTGAGGACGCCGAGCGGCTTGGCTACGACAGTGCGGAAAACTGGCAGGCGCTGGTCAAGGAGTCTGTCAACGACATCGCGGCGGCGTACAAGATCCAGTCGGACAACCTGCGCTGGTATGCCGCCTTTCATCGCAAGCCGAAGCAGGTGCACATTCACATGATCGTGTTCTCGACCGATCCCCGTGAGGGCTATCTCACAAAGGATGGCATCCGGCAGGTGAAGTCCGCCTTTGCCAGACGAATCTATTATGCGGATCGGATGCACATCTACCAGCAGAAGGATACGGCGCGGCAGGAGTTGCAGGTGCAGACCCGCAAGGCAATGGTGGAGTGCATCGCGCAGCTGGAGCATGGCTCGATGGATAATGCGCGGCTGGAGCAGCTCACCGAAGAGTTGGCAGAGCGCCTACTGACGGTCAAGGGGCGAAAGGTCTACGGCTACCTGCCGCCAAGGGTCAAGGCCATCGTGGACGCCATCGTGGAGGAGTTGGCGAAGGACGAGCAGGTGTCCGCCGCCTATGAAACATGGCAGACGCTCTACGAGCAGGTGTGCTTGGACTACGATCAGCGGCCGTCCAAGCGGCTGCCGCTCTCCCAGCAAAAGGAGTTCCGGAGCGTCCGCAACATGATCATTCAGGAAACACTGCAATGGATAGCGGAGCGGCAGCGGTGTGCGGACGCGCGTAGAACTCCTTCCACGCAGGAAGGAACTATCATCAAAAAAGATGCCGCTGAAGCCGCACCAAAGAACTCTGAGATCACGGCATCTCTTGCGTCGGCGCAGCCCAAATCTGACCGTGCGGCGAGTGCCACGCCAGAAGATTCCGCCTCCTCTGATGATGCCGCATCTAAGGGTACCACACCGCCTGCGGTTGAAGATGCACCGGCTTTTTCTCAGTGGTCAGATCACCTCAATCAGCAGAAAGGGAGCGCACCGGCAGGAGCGGATTACCATTCCCCCACGGTGGGTGAAACCGTCGTGCGGATGCTGCACCACATGAGCCGGATATTTGAGGACAACAGCAAGATCGACCAGATCCACCGCGGCTTGCAGATCGACCGTAAGCGCCGTCAGGAATTGCAGCGCAAGCGTCTGGCGATGGGACACAAGCCGGACGATCACGAAGAACAGACGTTCAGATAGCGCAAAGCAGAATTTTGAAAGGACACATCATGAGCAAATATATTTATTTTACGCCGGAGGAAAAGGTGCGGGCACAAAACACAGACCTCGTGTCTCTGCTGCGTGCCCAGGGGGAGCGACCCGTGCGCTCCGGCCGGGAGTTCCGTACGCCCAATGATCCCAGCATCACCGTGCGGGGCAACAAATGGTTCGACCACTCCAAGCGCGAGGGCGGCTATGC
>ENA-OYXY01000172-OYXY01000172.1-human-gut-metagenome-genome-assembly--contig:-NODE-172-length-33875-cov-21.675991_pt1 | contig 33875 bp, 40 predicted proteins | sample MGYA00244058_ERZ653438 | MGnify/ENA primary metagenome ERZ653438 (study PRJEB26926, sample SAMN06165026) | human gut metagenome | biome: ENVO:00009003; feature: ENVO:2100002; material: ENVO:00002003... | reverse complement strand
TATATTTTTTTACTGTATTTAAGAAAATCGTTTTGGTGTTCCTGTTTGCGAAGTTGATAGCCTTGTGCAATCAGCGTATCTACTTTCAGAGCAATTAGGTTTATGTCAGAACACATTGCACGTGCAATCTGCTGAATGTCATAGCCGTTTTCAATGTATTCCAAAATGGTGTCGTCCGGTAGCGAAGCCTGAGAAGCGAAGATATTTGCTTCATACTCCATACGGTTCTCTCTCATATCAAAGATATTGAACTCTTTGAACCCGCCGACAGCAACCGCTTCTTGTCTGTGTAGAACATCGTGCCCGATTTCGTGCCATAGCACTATCTGCTCCACGACCGGGTGCATACCGTTTTTAAGAAAAACAAAGCGGTTCTTCAGAATAACCTTGTATGCTCCACGCTGCTTGTCAAAATTCCGGTAGATGATATTGATACCAAGCTCTTTTGCGACCTTGTACGGGTCACGAGTGCCGCAACGGTCAATGAGCTTGTTTACGATTTTCACAATCTCAGCCGTAGTGTAATACCTCAATCCGGCTCACCTCCCATATTATAGTATATCGGATATTAACCCTATAATAAATTATAAACTATTATGTGTCCCATATATTGGACTTAGTTCACTTTGAGGCTTACTCGTCTTTGCGGTATTTCTTCGGGGTGTATTTTTTATTGTTCTTCTTTGCAATAAGATATGCTTCCTGAATAGCGTCAACCATTTCACGCATATCCTCGTCAGCCATTTCGCCGCCGGCAAACAGACCGGTAACTTCTGCAAGCAACTCCTGAGCCTGTCTTGCCCCTCTGCGTCCGTATTTATCCTCTACATCGGCGATGAAAGCGTCATCCTCAGACAGCAGATAATTCACATTTACATTTAAGGATTCTGCCAGCTTCTTATATCTTTCCATTCCTCTCGGACGGGATTTATCATTTTCATAAGAACCAATTATGCGTCGGGTTACGCCGATTTTAGCTGCCAACTCATCTTGACTCATACCAAGCTTTGTTCTTTCAGCCTTGACTTTTTCACCGAATGTCATTGTGATTTCACTCCTTAAAAGAATATTTACAGTTGAACTACCCATTTGCTCTTGACAAGCACAGTTGAAGTGTATATAATATGAATTGGGAAGTTGAACTACACATAGTGTACACCAAACTACCCAAAATGTCAAGGGGGTTCAAAAAATGTTACGAAGCATACTTCATTGTGATATGAATAACTTCTATGCCAGCGTCGAATGTATGCTCGACCCCGCATTGAAAAAATATCCGATTGCTGTTTGCGGCTCTGTGGAGGAACGACACGGTATCGTGCTTGCGAAGAACTATAAAGCAAAGGCTTTTGATGTGAAAACCGGGGACGCAGTATGGCAGGCTAAACAGAAGTGCAAGGACTTGGTTGTAGTGCCGCCCCATTATGAGGAGTATATCAAATACTCAAAGCTTGCGAGAAGCGTTTATGAGCGATATACAGACCAAGTAGAACCGTATGGTATGGACGAATGTTGGTTGGATATTAGCGGGACGGAAAGCCTTTTCGGTTCGCCGGAAAAGGTGGCAAATGAAATTCGTGAAACGATGAAGTTTGAACTCGGTTTGACGATTTCTGTGGGTGTTTCCTTTAATAAGATATTTGCGAAGCTCGGCTCGGATATGAAGAAACCGGACGCAGTAACCGTAATTCCAAAGGACACATTCAAAGAAAAGATTTGGGGACTTCCTGCCGCTGACCTGCTCGGTGTAGGACGGGCAACCCAGCGAGTGCTTGACAGCTATTGTATTCGTACCATCGGGGATTTAGCGAATACCGACCCTGAGTTCTTACGCAGAAGATTAGGAAAGAACGGAGTAGTTTTATGGAACTATGCCAATGGTAACGACCTTTCCCTTGTTGCCAAGAAATACTTCGTTTCTCCTATAAAAAGCGTAGGACACGGTATAACAACGGTAGCAGACTTAGAGAAACCGGAGCAGGTGTGGCCCGTGTTTCTCGAATTGACCCAAGACATCGGACACAAGCTCCGTGTTCACGGACTGAGTGCAGAAGGTGTCGCAATACATATTAGAGACAACACACTCAATACAAGGCAATGGCAGACGAAGATTGCACTTCCTACACAGTCTCCGATGATTATTGCAAAGACCGCTTTTCAGTTGTTTGAAAAAAGATATGGGTGGAATAACCCTATCCGTTCTGTGACGGTACAAGCCATAAATCTTGTTCCACAAGACACGCCCCGTCAAATAGATATGTTTATGGACGCCGCCAAGCAGGACAAATTGGAGCGAATGGAAAAGTGTGTTGAAGAAATCAGACGGCGTTTCGGAAAGGACAGCATAAGGAATGGGGTTCTGTGTCAGAACCTGCGGCTACCACCGAAAAAAGCCGAAATCACGATGCCGACAGGTATGGTCGGTTAAGGAGGGCTAAATGTGATTGACGAAAAAGAGGTTACGGCTTATGTTACGATACCCGACTGCTTTTTGCAGGGGTGCAGCGAAGATATTGTTATCTTCCGTGCGGACGGCGGAAACCATTTTACCGACTACGGTATATATGAAGGAATGTTCCTTTTCTTTGACCGGAAAAAACGCTTTAAGAAAGGAAGGCTTTCCTGTTACATCAATACTGCCGGAGATGACCGACCCAAGTACAGGGTGTCGGATAAGAACATCGACGGATACAGGCACTTGGGAAGATTGGTTTTGACTTTGAGAAATTACGAGGTATAAAAATGGAATCCGATAGAAGAAAAGTTTATGTTGAAGTAAATGTAACACACAGACCTGATGGAACGGCTCGTCCGAATTTCATCAAGTTTGAGAATGATGAAAAATATGAGATAGACCGTGTAATTCAGAAATGCCGTGCGGCTTCCACCAAAGTCGGAGGAACCGGTATCCGCTACACGGTACAGATTTGCGGCAAGCCCACATTTCTGTTCGACGAAGAAAACGGAAAGTGGTTTGTAGAAGCAAAATCCTAATGGTAGGAGGTTTTGTAACTTGAAACATTTATCGAGATTTGACATCGAAGCGATTGCCGACAAATATGTTCAGGCATATATGGCACTTCCCGATGTCCGTAACACACAAATATACAGAATTGACCCGGAGCTTCTCTTGGAGAAGGTTCTCGGCTTGAATGTCGAATACCAGCACCTATCCTATGACGGGAGTATTCTCGGAATGACCTCATTTACGGAAATGGGTGTTCAGGTATTTGAAGATGATGATAACGAAGCCTTTTTCTTTTTGGACGGAAAAACCGTTCTCGTGGAAAAGGACTTGAACTTTGACAGCAAGCTGAAAGGCAGAAAGAACTTTACCTTAATGCACGAGGGCAGCCATCAGATATTCAAGATGTTGTTCCCGAATGATTACGGCGTGACACAGAAATCTGCCGGAGTACATTATTACAAGGCAAATTCCGAGAGGAATAAGCCTATATCCGATTGGGAGGAATGGCAGGCAAATACGCTTGGAGCAGCCATCCTTCTTCCCGAAAACCTTATAAAGCAGGGAATGTATCTGTTCAGTCTTGGAGAAAAGATTGAGTGTCTAAACAAGATATACTTTCCGGGCGTATATAAAAGGTTTGACGCACTTGCGGATTTTTTAGGGTGTTCCAAAAAGGCTCTTGCCATACGAATGAAACAGCTCGGACTTTTAAAAAAGGAGTATCTTGATAATCCTTTTGATTTGGTTACGGTTTATCCGGAGGTGAGCGAGCTATGAAATCGTTGGAACAAAAGATAATCGTAAGGTGCAAAAACTGTGGCTGGCGTATTTTTGACAAGGTAACAATGACAACAGGCGTTATTGAACTGAAATGTCCGAACTGCCACAGAGTAGTGGAGGTTGACTTGTCCCGCCGCAAAGGAACGGTCAAATACAGATTAACAAGAAGTAGTAACAGAGCGAACAATTAAATATCGGACAGATGTACCGAGCCACGAGTCCTTGAGCGAAAGCTCTTGAGTCATCAAATTGCCGGACGCTGAGAATTAAGGGATAGAAATATCCTAATGTTCTTGGTGTCCGGCTTTTTTGTCGCTCCCGAAAGGAGCAAGACCGTGACATATAAGTGGCTGGAATATATCGCCAAGTATCCGTAATCTCCGAATTTTTGATTTCAACCAAATTCAAAAATTCAAATTCAAGGAGATTACGACAATGACAAAACTTACATTAGAACAACAGGAATTATTATTTGCGAATGACTGCAAGCTCATCAATCTTCGGTATGAATACCACGGTTACACAGGCACGGAGAAATGGGCGATTGTAACAGAACTGGCGGAAGAAGAATTGTGGGTTAAATACCCTGATGTTATCCGTCGGTACACTCCGTTCATTCTGCTTTCTATGGCTCAGGGCGAAGTGATTGACGAGTCATACAGAAACAACGATAAGTACGAAAAGCGAGCAAAAAGAACAATCGATGTGTACGGGTATGAAGATGACATCTCTGAACAGTTCCACCGGGAACTGATTACTCCGTTTGTTGACCCATTTGAGGAAGCGGAGGAAGAACTGATTGAAGAAGAAAAGGAACAGCTTCGCCAGTTAGAAATTGCAAAAGTCAGAAAGGTCTTGGAAATGCTGAAACCTGTTCAGAGAGAACGACTGATAAAAGCGATTTTGTTAGGTATGAGTTCAAGAAAAATTGCAAAGGAAGAAGGAGTATATTACAGCGTTGTAGATAAGTCGATTGCCGCTGCAAGAAAAAATTTCAAGAAATTTTATGAAAACCTCTGATTTTGGGTGTGCATTTTGACCCCCTTTGTCCAAATGAGTGAAGGGGTTATTTCAAATCCGGATACGAAATGCACTTTCAACACTAAATGAATAGAGAGGTTATACATATATGCAGAGAAAAGAAATTCAGCGTGGAGATTTATTCTACTACGATTTTGGAAAAAGAGAGGGGTCTGTCCAGTCGGGAGAGAGACCTGTAATGGTAATTCAGGCAGACAATTTTAATGCCAATGCTCCGACAATTATTGTTGCGGCTGTTACGGCTGTGATGAAAAAGAAGTATCTTCCTTCACACATCATTTTGGGTGAGGACTTCGGTCTGAAGAAACCGTCGATGGTTCTTCTTGAACAGATACAGACCGTCAATAAGGGCGAACTGACAGACTACATTGGTTCGGTAAACGATGAAAGGCTTTGGAAGCATATTAACGCAGCTCTTAAAAAGACTTTCGGTTTATGGATTTACAACACAGACAGAAACGGAGATGTTCGCTGCTTATGTCCCAAGTGCCTGAGCGACTATATCCACGACCCAAATTATATTGTCAGGCGTCTTGACCCGTTTGCGAAAAGCAAAGACCACTGCGATAAGTGCAATAACAGCGGTTGGGATTATATCGTTTATGATAAACGCACCTCGGTCAAAGGAAAGGGGTGCAGGAATGTCAAATAGCAGTGAAAAAAAAGAAGCGTTACAACATTCCTCTTTGGTGTAAACCAAACCTGTCTATTGAGGAGGCGGCAGCTTATTCCGGTATTGGAATGGGAAAGCTTTACGAAATGACGGAAAGTCAGGATTGTCCTTTTGTTCTTTGGATTGGTAGCAGAAGAATGATTAAAAGGAAAGTCTTTGACGAGTTTATCGAAAGGCAATACTCGATTTAAGGAAAAAGTCAAGTCTGCGATGAGCCGATTCGCATAATTGGCGTACCGCAGACTTTTGAGTATGATGTAATCACCAAAGGCAAGGAGGTTACAGCGTATGTCTGACAAACAACTTAAATCCAAAATGTCGAGTGTCCCAATTTGGAAGAAGATGAACCTTACAGTTGAAGAAGCCTCGGAATATTCGGGCATTGGCGCATCAAAGATAAAAGAACTGTCGAATAGCGAAGATTGCCCTTTCGTTCTTTGGAACGGAGCAAAGCGATTGATTAAAAGAAAACAATTTGAGGAATACCTGTCATCGCAGTATTTCCTCTGATGGAGGTGGTGTTATGGGAAATAAGCAGGCTGAATTGAACAATTCAGGTAATCGGGTGGAAACCGTGCCGGTTTGGGTAAAGCCTTACCTTACGATTGATGAAGCGACCGCTTACACAGGCATAGGTAGAGACAAACTCTATGAGATGACAAGCCAAGAAAAATGCCCGTTCGTGCTGTGGGTAGGAAACAGACGAATGATTAAGAGACGAGTTTTTGATGAGTACATTGAGAAAATGTACTCAATATAGGAAGGAGGGCTTATGGACAACGATGTTTTAGCTTACAGAGCCTTACTCGAAAAGCGTAAAGAAAACGCTCCCTTTTGGGAGAAGAAGGTTCTAACGGTTGAGGAAGCAGCTGAGTACACCGGTATCGGCAGGACAAAAATCAGGCAAATCATAATGAAGGGTGATTGTCCCTTTGCTGTCACTAACGGTGTTCAGGTCTGTGTAATCCGAGACAAATTTATTGATTATCTTGATAAGCAATTTCGCATTTAAGGGAGGAAAAATTATGCCAAGAACAAAAAGAAAAGACAAATCAAGAGTAGTGCTTCGTACAGGCGAATCACAGAGAGCCGATGGTACATACCATTTCAGTTGGACGGATGCCAACCACAAAAGGCGTTATGTGTATGCCAAGACACTTGATGAACTGCGATACAAAGAGGAACAAATCGCAAAAGACAAGAGCGATGGCATTAAGGCAGAAGCTCGTTACACAACGGTCAATGACATATATGAGCTTTGGAAGGATTTGAAGCGAGGACTGAAAAACAACACCTTTGAAAACTACAAGTATATGTATGAGACCTTTGTCCGTCATCAGATAGGTTCAAAGACTGTATCTTCTCTGAGAAAAACAGATATAAAGAGGTTCTATAATTACCTTGCAGACGAACGCCATCTAAAGCCAGCGACCATTGATAATATTCATACGGTTCTCCATCAGATTTTGGATATGGCGGTCGATGATGACTACATCAGGAATAACCCGTCAAACAATGTGCTTAAAGAGTTGAAACAGTCCCATTGTTTTCAGACCGAGAAGCGTAGAGCCTTAACAAAGCCGGAGCAGGAGTTGTTTCTTGACTATCTGAAAAACTCTCCTACATCAAAGTATTGGTATCCGGTGTTTGCGGTTATGATTGGTACGGGACTTCGTGTTGGAGAGGTTACAGGGTTAAGATGGTGCGATATTGATTTGGAAGAAGGTATCATTGATGTGAACCACACGCTGGTTTACTATGACCACCGTACCGAGGGCAGTAAGCGTGGCTGTTACTTCAATGTTAATACGACAAAAACTCCGGCAGGAAGAAGAAAAGTGCCTATGCTCGGTTTCGTCAAAGAAGCATTCTTAATGGAAAAGGAAAGGCAGGAACTGCTCGACCTTCACTGCGAAGCGACCGTCGATGGATATACCGATTTTATCTTCATCAACCGTTTTGGTCAGCCGCAACATCAGGCAACCCTGAACAAAGCAATCCGCCGCATTATTCGTGACTGCAACGACGAGCAGTTATTGAAAGATGAAAACGCAGAAGTATTGCTCCCACATTTTAGCTGTCATTCTTTAAGGCACACTTTCACAACAAGAATGTGCGAAGCGGGGGTAAATGTTAAGGTCATTCAGGACACGCTCGGTCATAAGGATATTTCAACTACGCTTAACATCTATACCGATGTAACTAAGGAGCTGAGGAAGTCCGAGTTTGAAGGTCTTGACTCCTACTTCAAAAATGAGTATAATAAGGTGTCAGTTTAACAGATTATAATGATACGGACTTCATAGTTGGCGGATTAGAGCATTTACATCATTTACATCAATTTTTACACAAAGCCCCCACGAAACTAATCGAAAATAAAGTAAAGTAGGATTTTGAAAAAATCTGATTTGCGACTTATTTTGAACTATGTTGGGTTATAGCAAGAATTGAAACGATGTCCTAAATCGTCCCGACAATGAAGTCCTTGGACGCTGACAAGAAGACAAATAAGACTTCCGAAGCAGCTCCTGCAGCTGCAGAAAAGGTCGCTGAAAAGATTGATTTCTCCAATGTGAAGATTGAGCCAATTTTTGAAGAGATGGTAGATTTCGATACATTCAGTAAGTCTGATTTCAGAGCAGTTAAGATTTTAGCTTGTGAAGCAGTACCGAAGTCAAAGAAGCTTCTGAAGTTTACATTAGATGACGGAGAACACAAAGACCGTGTGATTTTAAGCGGTATTCACGAGTATTATGAGCCGGAAGAGCTTGTTGGTAAGACAGCAATCGCTATCGTGAACCTGCCACCGAGAAAGATGATGGGAATTGATTCCGAAGGTATGCTGATTTCAGCAGTACACGAGGAAGACGGTCACGAGGGACTGAACCTTCTGATGGTAGATGACCACATTCCGGCAGGTGCAAAGCTCTATTGATAAGCAAAAATAAAGTATTTGGGCAATTCCAATCGGAGTTGCCCATTTTTTAAAATGAACAGAAATACAAATCGGGATTTGGAGGGGCAACATGAATTCTTATAAATTACTTTTTGATTGGCAAATTTCTATGCCAGATAACTGGCAAGGCGAATACGATAAAGAGAGTAGTCAGTACATTTTTTATCCTGACAATAGTGATTTGACAATTCGTATAACACCGTTCCACGCAGAAAGGGATGGTATACTTGCACCAAGAGAAGTAATGGAAGATGCTTATATCAGAACAGTGCCAGTATCTGCAAGACAGCGAAATTTAGATTTCTACATTCCAAGCGGATTTGAAGCAAAGATATACGACGATGTATTAACGGAAGATAGCAACACTATTTATGTTGTTTATGTAGGGTATTATTCTGCGGGTGAATTATTGTCTATCAGCGTATGGAGTACCAACAGAGATGAAGGTGAACAAGCCTTAAATGTTCTTAATACGATAAGGAAGTAAGCAATCGCCAACTTCAAGTTTGTCGACCTGCTCTTTGAGAGAGGAGAAATCCTTTCCTCAAAAGGTTGTGCGATACTGAATGTTATGTTAAGATAGCAAGTATAGCGAGTGGGCAATTTCCATCGGGATTGCCCATTTTCTAAAATGAATGGAAATACAAATCGGGATTTGAAGGAGTGTGGAATATGAATGATATGCAAAAAAAGTTTTTCAAACATATTGCAGATATACAAGAAACCTGCGTTGAAATCTGTTTGTCTAAACACAAAAAGTATAATGATAACGAAGCCAGAGCAATGCTGTACAATATAACCTATGAATTTGCTGTTGAAATTATGGAAATGATAGATGGTTATTCGGAATATAGCCATGATAAGCATGACATTATCAATACAGTTACGGGTGAACACCTAAAAGAAAATCCATCTATTGAATTACACGACCAGTTAGATGGAATAATGAAATCGAAGATATAAGAGAATTATGGCAAACTATTCAAAATTAAATCTGTGATAGAATTTGACAACTTCCGGTTTGTCAATTTGCCCTTTGAGAGAGGAGAAAATCCTTTTCTCAAAAGGTTGTGCGATACTGAATGTTATGTTAAGATAGCAAGCATAGCGAGAGGGCAATTCCAATCGGAGTTGCCCATTTTCTAAAATAAACAGAAATGCAAATCGGAATTTGTAGGAGGGGATTTTTTAATGAATATTACAGTTTATCTTGGGGCAAGCGAAGGCAATGACCCATGTTTACGAAAAGCAGTTGAGGAATTGGGAGCGTGGATTGGAACCGGCGGGAACGCGCTAATCTACGGCGGCTCCAAATCCGGTCTGATGGGTGCAATTGCTGACAGCGTTTTGAAGGCGGGAGGTAATGTAACGGGTGTTGAGCCGAATTTCTTTATTGAAAAGGAGCTTCAACATGACGGGCTGACAAAACTGATTGTGACTAAGGATATGTCGGAGAGAAAAAACAAAATGATTGAGTTGGGGGAAGCGTTTATTGCTTTCCCGGGTGGCACCGGAACATTGGAGGAAATTGCGGAGGTAATGTCGAAGGTGTCGTTGAAACAGCTGGACGCACCTTGCATTCTTTATAACCTGAACGGTTACTACGATGACTTGAAAGCACTTTTGAATCATATGATTCAAAAGGGATTGTCGTCCAACGAACGACAGAAAGGAATCTATTTTGCCGAGAACCTGGGTGACATAAAACGAATTTTGAAATCGGCGTGAATTTCCGTCGATAAAATTAAGAAAATCAGAATTCGAAGGATGAAAGTGTGTTAATTGATTTTAACAAAGCAAAGGAAATTACAGTACCGGGAATGAACAACGGAACAGGGACGATGACAGCGAAGATGTATATGGACGAGCAAGGTAAAATTATTTCTTGTGCTATTCATAAAGGCGGTTCCATTGGATTACACAAGCATGAAACCGGTGACGACATCAACTACGTCTTATCGGGTACCGGTAAAGCAATTTGTGACGGTCAAGAGGAGCTGTTAAGTGCAGGGACTTGCCATATTTGCAAAAAAGGTTCGGAACACAGTATTGCGAATATCGGAGATGAGGACTTGGTTTTGCTTACAGTTGTGGTGGAACGATAACTCGGTGTTTGTGAGGAAAAGGTGAATGAAAAGGCGAATGGAGCAAAAAAGTAAAAATGCGATTTCAATTTCAATCATAGGTGGTGCAGATGGTCCTACAAGCATTTTTACAGCAGGACATTCAAAAAAGCAACCATTAAAGATTAGAATCAAAAATAGCATATATAGATATAAGAGAAAAAAAGTAGAGAAGACAATAGTTGCAAATCCGCATTCTCTTTCTGAAACAGTGCAGTATGCAAAAGATAAATACGAATTGACCGAAACTGCTCCCGCTGATAGAGAATATATTGAACAAATAAAATGTCTAAAAGAGAGTTTGATTTTGCAGTATAAACCAGAACTTTTGGGTGAAATGAAGGATATTCCGGTGCCGGATTTTTCTAATGAAGCATCCGTCAAAGAGTATTTGGGTAAAATAAAGACTCGAAGTGAAATGATTGCTGAAATGCCCGATAGTATAATTCCTATGGATTTTCATTTGTATAAAATAAGAATCGATGATGATTTTCTTGAAATGGAGATAGATTATACTTGGAATATATTTGGAATGTCTTATTCAGGAAATAAGGCGGTAATGAAAAAATTTAAGAAAATATCCGGAGATTTATACAGTTATTATGGTGTTACTGAGGAAGATATTAAAAATAAGACAAAAAGATATTCGTTACTGGTAACGAACTTGAGTTTATAAATTCCGGTTTGCCAACTTGCCCTTTGAGAGAGGAAAAATCCTTTTCTCAAAAGGTTGTGCGATACTGAATGTTATGTTAAGATAGCAAGCATAGCGAGTGGGCAATTCCAATCGGGATTGCCCATTTTTGAAATAAGGAAAACTACAAGACTAAAGTTAGGAAGGAGAAATGCAGATTATGGGGTTATTTAGCAAATTTAAAAAAGAGAAAATAGCGGTTGATTGGAGTAATGCATATACTGCAACACCAAAATTTTATACTAAACCAGATGGTAGTCCGTTTGGAGCAATAGCATTAACAGAAGGTACAGAAACAATTCTACCTAAAATGCCACAAAACGAATATGCTGTAGATGGAAAGCGGGTGGCTGATTGGAAAATGGTACTTGTAAGTACAACAAAAGACGGTATTATTGGGGATTGTGATTATCAAAAAGCTTTAAAGAAATTAGAAAAACACACATTAGACTCTAATGAGAATACCATTTTAATTAAAGGCTTATCTTTAGGTGAATTAGAAGCTATTGTGGAATAATGGTTATCAACCTGCCCTTTGAGAGAGGAGAAATCCTTTTATCAAAAGTTTGTGCGATACTGAATGTTATGTTAAGATAGCAAGCATAGCGAGTGGGTAATTCCAAATCGGAGTTGCCCATTTTTAAAATGAATGGCAATGCAAACCGGAATTTGAAGGGAGTAAAAAACTATGCGAAGGAAAGATAGAGAGATTACCGACATTGATAAAATCGAGACAATTATTGCGTCAGCAAGATATATGCATTTAGGAATGTTTGACGGTGAATTCCCTTATATTGTACCATTGCATTATGGCTACCAAATGGAAAAGGGAAAGCTGACATTTTATGTGCATTGTGCGAAAAAAGGACACAAGCTGGAGTGCCTCAAAGAAAACAGAAATGTATTTGTAGAAATTGATAGAGGTGAATCTCTTATTACAGCGGATATACCTTGCAAATATGGAGCAGAGTACGAGAGCGTTATGTGTCGAGGTAAAGCAATGATTATTGAAGACATAAAAGAAAAATGTAAAGCGCTGGGTGTTCTTATGAAAGTACAGACTGGCGAAGAACATGAGATTGATGATAAGATGGCAAGTGCAGTAAATGTGATTAAGATTGACGTTGAATCCTATACTGCCAAAGCTTGTATCAGATAATAGACAACTTACCCTTTGAGAGAGGAGAAATCCTTTTCTCAAAGGGCTTTTTCTATTTATATAGATTATTCGCAAACTACAAGATAAAGTCAAAACCTCTCATATAACTTATTATTATGACATTTTGCAAAAGAGCAGTTAAAAAGCAAAAAAATGAGCCTGATTTGTCACTTTGTTAAATTATTAATATATAAATATAAATACTAATAATTGACGTCATTGCTATCAATGACGTTTTTCTTTATTGATATTGTTCAAAAACTAATATTGATATTTATTAAAAATATCAATAGAAATATCAATACTAAGGTGATAGAATAAGGACAGCAGATGAAAATAAATGCTAAAGAGAATTTAATGAAAGGCGGCTTGTTTAATATGCTTGAAAGACAAAAGGAAATCGTAGTAGAAGTTGGTAAGTACTTATTTGAAAGAGGCTTTACACAGCTTTCCGGAGGAAATATAAGCGTCAGAGATCCGCAGACAAACCTTGTGGCGATAAAGCCGAGCGGCGTGGCTTACGGCGTTATGAAGCCCGAGGATATAATTATTGTCGATATTAACGGAAATGTGGTTGAGGGCTCGCTTAGTCCTTCCATCGAGACCGGTATGCATACCGGCGTATACAGAAACAGACCCGACGTAAATGCGGTTATTCATTGCCATACACCTTATGTAATTGCTTGGTCGCTGAAGAATGAACCGTACATTCCGACGGTGACAGTCAGTCAGTATGTGACGAACGGTGCCATTAAAGTCGCTCCGCTTGAGGGCGCGGGCTCACCGAATCTTGCGAAGGCGGCTGTCGAAACACTCGGCCCCGATTACGCAATCGGATTAAAGGGTCACGGCCTGCTTGCCTGCGGTCCTGATATGAAATGGGCGCTCGAGGCGGCGCTTGTAACCGAAGACGCGGCTAAAATCGCTTGCACCTGTAAGGCCATGGGCGGTGAAACCTGCTTCTTTGACAAAGAGCTCGGCGATATGGAGGGCTTTGACGCTCTCGCGAGAATCGCCGGTCTTTAAAGCTTGATTCTGTGTAAATTTTCAGAATAGATAAAAAGAGAGATTTCTCCTGTCAGCTTGATTTTGTATTTCGTTACCCCGATGCGCATAATAATTTCAGGAGAAGTCTCTTTTTTATTTTTATCGGCAGATTGTGATACTTTCGGAGGAGAAAAAATGATTAAAATAGGACTCGCTGCAACAAATGATGCTGCAGGTCTTGACAATAAAAATGTTTCGGCGTTTATCGAATTGGCTCAAAAAAACGACTGCGAGGTTATAAAAGGCGAGTCGGAGTTTTTTGAGCCTGAGGAAGCTAAAAGGGTTGCAAACGGGCTTAAGGACTGCGATTTGATTGTTGTAACGGTCAAGGGCTTTACATGGTTTGGTGAGTGCATAAACGAGTTTACAAAGCTCGGCGTGCCGGTTTGCTGCTGGGCTGTTCCTGAGCCGAAAAAAGAGGGCGTGCTGCTCTTTAATTCAATGACGGGACTCAATCTTTTCACAAGTGTGGCAAATTCGGGACGCGAAATACCCGCCGTGAAATGGCTGTACGGAAACGCGGACGATACCCTTTTTGTAAACAGATTTCTTACTACCGTCGGGGCGATAAGATGTCTAAAGGCGATTAAGGGTAAGAAGATTGCGATTGCCGGAGGCGTTGCCGAGGGATTTGTCAATCTTGAATACGATAAGAAAAAGGTCGAAAGCCGTTTCGGCATAACAATAGAAGAAACGGACATTGACAAAATCATTGACGCGGTTCTTGAAATGAAGGATGAAGAAATAGCCGAGCTTGCCGCGGAGATAAAAAGCAGCGCAAGCTCGTTTACCGCAGACGAGGAAAGATTTGTAAAATCATGCAAGCTTATCTGTGTTTTAAAAAGATATTTTGAAGAAAACAATTACGCGGGAATGGCTGTTGCGTGTTGGACGCGCTTCCAGGAGAGATTGGATATTTTCCCGTGTATGGCATACGGCTACCTTTGTGATCACGGGTACCCCGTTGCCTGCGAGGGCGACCTGCTCGGACTCATAAGTATGATTATGCTTTCGGGCGCAACGCAAAAAAGAGCCGCTCTTATGGATATGGTACAGGTGGATCCCGAGTTCGGCGGCGTTGTTTGGTGGCATTGCGGAATAGGCTTGCCGAGCTATGCAAATGAAAACGGAATGAAAATAAAAGAATACCCGTGTGCTCCCGGTGCTCCGCAGGATCCCGGCACGGTAGGAGATTTGATATTCAACAAACAAAAAGCGAGTATTTTCCGTGTCGCGGACAACGGCGACCGCTTCTTCGCCTTGAGTGCCGAAATAGGAAAACAGCGTGACAAGGGTCACGACGGCGTCAGGGCGTGGTTTACGGAGCTGCAAATGGATGAAGAGCCCGTAAGCATTCCGGAGTTTTTAGAAACATTTACAAAAAATGCGCTTCCGCACCATTATGCTATGTCAGGCGGACGCGGAGAGGCAATGCTGATTGAAGCTTGTAAGCTACTCGGGATGCAGGGAATAAAAAAAGAAAAATACCATGATTATTTATAAGTAAAGCAGGAGGCACGAAGTGAAAGCGATAGTAGCATACGGAGCAAAGGATTACAGATTTTGCGAGGTGGATACACCTAAGGTCGGAGAGGGAGAAATACTTATAAAAATTGAAGCCGCCGGAATCTGCGCTTCGGACAGAGCGGTTTATATGGGCGGCGACCCGTGGGGAGGCATTGAGTCTCCGAGAGTACCCGGACACGAATTCGTGGGAACAGTCGAAGAAATCGGCCCCGGGGCGGAGAAAAAAGGCTTTGTCCGCGGAGACCGGGTTACGGCGGAGTGCATAATGCCGTGCGGAAAGTGTTATTACTGCAAGAAGGGCCTTTATCATCTTTGCGATGATGAAAACGGATTCCTTGAGGGCGGCTTTGCCGAATATATGCTTCTTCCGAAAAACGCATTGATTCACAAGGTTTCAAAAGACATTCCGGCAGTCGAGGCCGCTCTTTGCGAGCCGTTGTCATGCTCCGCATATGCGGTCAACCAAACCGGAATGGGGATGGAAGACACTGTCGTTGTTTCGGGACTCGGAGCCATAGGTATGGGAATGCTTCAGTTTGCTCTTCTTCGAAATCCGAAGAGAGTAATAGGAATAGATACCAACGACGCTCTTTGCGAAATCGCCAAAAAGCTCGGAGCGGCAGAGGTCTTAAATCCAATGAAGGAAGACGTCACAAAAAGAATTATGGAATTAACCGACGGAGTGGGCTGCGACATATATATGGAGGCGACCGGAAATCCCGCTTCGGTGGAAACGGGAATGAACTGTCTGAGAAAACAGGGAATGCTCTTTATTTACAGCGTGTTTAAGAAAAAAGCGGAAATCGACCTTAATCAGATAAGTGAATTTAAAGAGCTTCGTGTAATCGGAGGGCATTTGAGCCCCGGAGCTTTTCCGTACACAATAGATTGTTTGGAAAAAGGTAAGATAAATGCAAAGGTTATGGTAACCGATATCTTTGCTCTAAATGAAATTGATGAAGCCATGTCGGCGAAAAAGCCGGACAGAGTTTCAATTAAAACGGTTTTAGTGCCATAAGAGGGGATAGTCACAATGAAAATATGGATTACAGCACCGTTTCAGGAGCTTTATCTTGAAAAGCTGAAAAAAGACAACGAGGTTTGCTATGAAAACTGGTTCGATACGGGAATCGTAAGAGAGGGCAAAGAGCTGGCAAAGCTTTTAAACGAAAAAGAAACTGAAATATTCGTAACCGAGGAGGATGTTGTTCAAAAGGATGTTTTTGAACAATGCCCGACGCTCAAAATGCTTGTTGTCTGCAGAGCGGGTACCTCAAATATCGATCTCGACGCCGCAAAAAGGAACAATGTTATAGTTGTCAACACTCCGGGAAGAAATGCGGTAGGCGTTGCCGAAATGGTTGTCGGAATGATGATCAGCGTCTCAAGAAATTTCTATAAGGGTGAAAAAATGATACGCGACGGAGGCTGGACCGAGGATTATTATTTCAAATCCTTCGGAACGGAGCTTGACGGCAGCACAGTCGGCTTTGTGGGTTTCGGAAACGTTGCCAAGGAAACAGCAAAACGCCTTTCGGCATTCAATATGAGAATTTTAGCTTATGACCCATATGTTTCTGCAGAGACTATGAAGGAATACGGAGCGGAAAAGACAGAGGACCTGAAAAAGCTGGTTTCGGAGAGCGACTACGTATCAAACCACTTGCCGGTAACCCCCGATACAAGAGGAATGCTTGATAAGGAACTCCTGTCAAATATGAAGGAAACGGCATATTTCATCAATTCGGCAAGAACCGCTACGACAAACGAAGAGGACGTTCTTGATCTCCTTCGCGAAAAGAAAATAGCGGGAGCCGCATTTGACGTATACGGAAAAGAACCGCTCAGCGCGGACAGCCCGTATTTGGAGCTTGAAAACACGGAACTTCTTCCGCATATCGGAGGCTCTACATACAACGCTATCGCAAAGCACTCAAAAATGTGCTTTGAGGCCGTGAGGGCATTTACCGAAAATACAAAAATCGATAACAGAGTTGTATAGACTTAGGAGAATAACGTGAAAAAGTACGCTATGGTTTTCGATGCAGGCACGGGAGCAGGCAGATGCAATCTCTTTGATATGTCAGGCCGTTTGGTTTCCTATGCTTACAGAGAATGGGAATACCTAAAGGACCTTTCCTCAAGCAACAAAGAGGCTATGCTTTTTGATGCGGAGCAATTTAAAAAAATCCTGTTTTCGCTTTGCCGTAAGGTAATAACGCAGGCAGGAATATCCGCCGATGAAATTGTTGCCGTGAGTGCTACCTCTCAAAGAGAGGGTATGGTTTGGCTTGACCGTTTCGGTAAAGAGATATATGCAGCTCCCAGCGTAGATTTAAGGGGAGAGGAAGCGGCAGATCTTCTGTCGGGTAAAGAGCCGTTCATAAAAGAAATAACCGGCTTGCCTGTTTCCGGAATGTTCGGACTCGCAAGACTGCTGTGGTACAAAAAATTTAACGAAGCTGTTTATGACCGAATTGATACGGTTATGATGATAAGCGATTGGATATGTTATTTACTGTGCGGCAGCAAGGTCAGCGAGCCGTCTGTTGCCTCCTCGTCGCAATTATTTGATGTCAAAAACGGCAAGTGGTCATCTGAGCTGCTGAAATCTGTGGGACTCAGAACCGATATGTTTCCGGAAATATCCGATTTCGGAGAGCAAATCGGCACTGTCACAAAGGAAGCGGCTTGTGAAACAGGACTTAAGGAGGGTACGCCTGTAATTTGCGGAGCAGCAGATTCTCAGGCCGGCCTTGTAGGAATGAATGTGCTGAAAAGCGGAATGCTTGCAGCCGTTGCCGGGACGACAACTCCGGTAATGCGCGTTACGGACAGATACGAAATCGATGAATTTGCTTTTACAAACCGCCATGGCGTACCCGGTTTGTGGCTGCAAGAGGGAAACGCGGGAATTACCGGGCTCGCTTTGAGATGGGTAAGAGACTTATTCCGTACGGATTATGAAATAATGACACAGGAAGCAATGTCGGTACCGCTCGGCTGTGACGGTATGCGGTGCTTTTCGGGACACGAAATTGCAGGGCGAAGGTCTTCAACATGCCGCTCGGGATTTGTATTCCCCACTCCATGGGTTCTGGACAGCTATAAGCGAGGCCATTTTTTCAGAGCGGTATACGAGGCAAACTGTTATGCCGTGCGTGCAAATCTCGAAGCGATAAAGGCTGATTCGGAAGCTCCGCTGTATGTATGCGGCGGACAGACCGCATCCGATTTTTATAACGGCATACTAGCGGATGTATGCGGCAGACAGGTAATTACGCAAAAGGAAAGAGAGATTACCGGCCTCGGTATTGCCATGGGTGCCTTTACAGGCATCGGACTTTACAAGGACATCAGAGAAGCAGCGGCGGAAATGAGCTTTGCGGGGAAAATATACGAACCGAAGCACGACTGTCAAGCGTTCTATGAGGATTGGTTGGAAAAGTATTAAAAGGGAGATGAAACGATGATTAACTCATTTACACATTATTTAAAAACAACAATTGAATTCGGTAACGGAAAACGTTTCGAAATTAAGAATTTGATTGAAGAAAAAAACGCAAAAAAAGTATTGCTTGTATGCGACCCTACGGTATATAAGCTCGGAATTGCAAACGATATTATCGCTTCCGTCGAAGAGGCAGGCGCATCAGCCGTCGCGTTTACAGAGGTGGAGCCGGACCCGAGGGTTGCAACGGTTGATAAGTGCGGAGCTCTTTGCAAGGCGGAAAAATGCGACCTTGTTATCGTTGCGGGCGGCGGAAGCTCTATGGATATAGCGAAGGGTGCCGCAATTCTTGCCACAAACGAGGGCAGTATTCATGATTATCTCGCGGGACGCGGAGAAGAAATAAAGGAGCCGGTAAATCCCCCGATTCCTTTGATTGCGATTCCCACAACATCGGGCTCGGGCTCCGAGGTTTCGGAGTGTATCGTAATTGTCGATACTAACAATATTAAGGATATTATGTTCAGCCCGATGCTTGCGGCAACATATGCGGTTGTCGATCCGGAGCTTACATACAGTGTTCCGAAAAACACGACGATTCATACTGGACTCGACGTTTTATCACATGCGCTTGAGGCTTATTCTTCGGTTATGGACGATGCCGTGGCAGAGCTAATGGCGCTGGAGGCTTTGAGAATCGTCTTCAGGAGTCTCCCGCTTTGTGTGAACGAAAACGATAAAGCTGCACGCAACGAAATGGCTTACGCGTCACTTCTTGCAGGCGTGGCACAGAGCAAGTGCGGATGCGTTATTCCGCATGCGGCAAGCTGCCCGTTGACGGTTTACCATAATGTGCCGCACGGACTCGGTTGCGGTGTGCTTCAAATTCCGACTATTGATTATAACCGTGACGTGTGCAAGGAGAAGTACAAAAGAGTGCTGGAGTATATCGGTGAAAAGCTCCCCGAACACGCGCAGCCTGCGGATGTACTGATAGAAAAAGTCAGGGAACTGTTCAGGGCTGTCGGAACAGAAGAAAATCTTGATATAGGAGCCGTTACCGAGGATGAGCTTAAAAAATATGCAAAAGACGCTATGATGGATGACGGCGTTAACGTGAATCCGAGAGCAGTCGGTATAGAAGATCTGATGAGGATCTATAAAATGATTTTGAAATAATTTTTTGTATTTTAAATACAATGAAAAACAAGGAGGAAAAACATGAATAATTGGACAAGTCCACGCCCGTCGATGATCGACTTGGGTAAAAAATCAAAGGTCGCCCTTCTCGCGGGATGCGGCGGCGGAGGAGACATCATGAACACGATTCCCGTTATGAATCTCCTTAAAAAGCTCGGTGTTGAAAAATTCGTTTTGGCAGACATCGGCTGCAAATGGTGGGAGTTTAACGGAGAAATGGCTCTCGGAGGAGAGGTTATCGATCTCGATTGGCTCCAGCCGTCCGAAAGGCTCAGCGAAAACGTGGCGATTATCAGCAAGGAAACAAAGGTTGTGGGAGGCCATGGAAAAGGCGAATATCTGCATGAATCTTTGATGAAAAATGTCCTTGAGGATACCGTTATTGCCACAATAAGCATTCGCAAGGGTGTTCCCGGCATTATGCAGGGCTTTAGGGACCTTATCGCGGAATACGGAGCGGATTTGTTTGTTACGGTGGATATCGGAGCTGACGCGTTTTTCACCGGAACAGAAACACAGGTACAGTCCCCGTTGATAGACGCTATCTCAATTCTTTGCGCTTCGGAGCTTGAAATTCCCGGTGTGTACGGTGTAAATGCAATCGGCGGCGATGCCGAAATGCCGATGGCTCATATCGTAAGAAACATCGGAATTGCTATGCAAAAGGGCGCGTTTATCGGCGGTAACGGACTTACTCAGGAGGATATAAACACTTGCGGCGAAATCCTCAAGTGGATTCCGGGCGAGGAAGTTGAAAAATGGCCGTATGAGGCGGCACAGGGACATTTCGGAACCTTCTACTGCAAACGTCTTTGGTCTGTTGAAATGACACCTGCGGCAGCGTTCACATTCTTCTTTGACCCCGATATTTTAAGAGAAGTAAATCCTATCGTCAATGCGATAAAGGATACAAAAACCTTACAGCAGGCTGAAGAAATAATTATGAAGGATTTCAACCTGTTCCCCGAAACAAGGCTTCCGGTAAACATAACGGCGCCGATCGCACCGCAAATTCCGGATTAACGCTTTAGCCGGCATATATTTGTTGGAGGAGATTCTAAAATGGAAAAGAATAAAAAGAGAGTTTTTACTGGCACAGTTGCTATGCTTGTTATACTGTTCGGATTGTTGCGAATAGCAATTTTCACGGGATACCATATGGTTACGCCGTTCCTTCCCGAAATCGCAAGAAATCTGGATACGACAATCGTTGTTATCGGTCTTGCCATCTCTATCAGATCGGCAATGGGATTTTTAGGACCTGTATGGGGCGGTATTATTGACTTGTTCGGAAAGAAGAATTCGCTTTTAATAGCATTGCTCACATTTGCGGCAAGCTATGCGGCTATATACTTCTTCCCAAGCTTCCCTTGCTTTGTTGTCGCGTTACCCATTTCCTATGCTGCGACACTCACTTTTGACTCGGCAATGTACTCTTACCTCAGCGAAATGATTCCTTACGAGGGCAGAGGCCGTATGACTGCGGTTCTTGAAGCCGCATATGCACTCGGCTTTATGATAGGCTCACCGGTTGCAGGTGTTCTTATGGAAAACTTCGGCTGGGCTGTACCGTTTGTCTTAATGGCAGGCATCGCCGTGGTTTTTGCAATCGCTTTAGGCTTTATTCTCCCGAAAGAAGGAGAAAAACGGTTCGGTATCGACGCAACCGTTTCTCACGAGATGCAAGAGAACAAGGCGGAAAAGGGCTCATATTTCCACAGACTTTCGCTCGTACTCAAGGATAAAAATGCCTTGGCAGCCCTTCTTACCGGCTCGCTTCTTATGGGCGGTAACTGGTTCTGCCAGACAATGTACGGCGGTTGGCTTGAAGATAATTTCGACCAGGGCTTATCGGAGATCGGCTTTATTTCCGCGGCATTCGGATTAGCGGTATTTGTTGGCTCGCTCCTTTGCCTTACTCTTACAGACAAGCTCGGAAAAACAAAAGCCATGAAGCTCGGTGCCATTGTGACTATATGCGGAGGCGTAATAGCCGCATTCACCAACCAAAAATCGCTTATTATCGGAAGCATCGGTCTTTTCCTTTACTTTGCATTCGTCGAATTTGCAACAGAGGCTTGTATTTCTCTGTGCACGGATGTAAGAGCTGAAATACGCGGAACCGTAATAGGTTCAAGCTTCGGTGCGCTTGCGATAGGCAGCACGATAGGAACCGGTGTGTCACCCGTTCTTTACACGAAGTTTGGATACACTCCGTGTATTATCGTCGGTACGGTTATTGTAGCCATAGCTTTGCTTGTTATTGCTAAGGTTCTGACTCCCGGTTTTGCCAATAAGGAGAAAAACTGATTATACATTTAGCGTTTCCCTGTGTTCGATGTCTGTCGGATATTTGTTTGCCGTAACGGTTGACAGTAATAAAGAATTAATAATATAATACATATGGATAGTCTTATTAATAAAATGCATAGGGGAGTATAAATGTGAAGAAGAATATAACAATAACGATTGACGAAGAATTGATCAAAGTTGCAGAAAGGTATGAGGCCGAAACGGCAAAGAGCGTCTCACACTTTTTCGAACACGCGGGATATTTGATGCTTGCGAGATACAGTGTTGCATCAGGCGGCGGCCTGTCCTTTGAAAAGGGAAAAGAAGCTATGCAGCTTGATGCAATAACTGTTGAAAATCGGGTGCTTTACGGCCAAGCGGAGACAGCCGCTCAGGATAAAGAACCGATGTCAAACAAGAAAATTGTAAAGGCTTTTTCCGAATATCTTTACAAGTATCTTGAAGGTGTTGCCGATGAGTATCACTGGTCATACGAGGTGGACCCCGAAAGCCATGTGAGCTGGATGAGTCCGGAATTGTTCTCCGGTGAGACGAACGATGACAGTAACAGGTTCCTCGAATGCTGCGGAGAGGCACTTAACCGAGGAATAGATACCGATGACAGCAAGCTTGTTTTTGAAGCTGTCAGACTGTGTATGGATTGGGCGGGAGCTTTTTATGATTTCAGACACGGACCGCAAAAGGGAAACGAAACCGTTGTAAAAAAACTCTTTGACGACGGCACTATTGTTGAATTTATGCGGAAAAGCAGGGAATATATTTTATCCGGAAATATTGAGTCGCTTGAGTATTATACTTCCGGTTGGGCAATTGTATGGTACGTGCTTGATCCGGATAAAATGATAATTCTCGGCTCGCGAGAGGTCTGTGGGCTGAACAAAATTCTGATTGATTTTAAAAAAGAATATAACATTGAAAAGCTACCGAGAGAAATCAACTTCGGACAGTTGGTTTATCGGGACAATAAGAGGTTTATCGAGGGAATAAAATACGTTTACACTCCTAAGGGAAAGCTCAAGATGTATAAAAAAATACTGAAGATATTAAATACCGTGAAGGACCTTGGGGGATATGCTTGCTGCCATGAAATAGACAGAAAGTTGTTTATGATCGGCAGGTAGCAGCGTTTTTGTTCCGATCCGGTGAGATATCACGGGGGAGAAACATATGAAACAAAAAAAATCTATTTCAATTATTGTAATATCATTGATACCGATATGCTTGGCAATAAATGTTGTAGGCGGAAATCTGGCTTCTGCTTTAAAAATACCGCTCTATGTTGACAGCATCGGAACCATTCTTATCGGTATGCTGTGCGGACCTGCAATAGGTTGTCTTACGGGTGCCTTGACAGGTGTCGTGTCGGGAATATTTTCACCGATTATGTTTGCGTATATTCCCGTAACGGCCATTTACGGCTTGGCTGCCGGCTTCTTGAGCAAGAAAAAAATGATGACCAGCATACCGAAACTCATTACCAGCGGAATTATTATTGCGCTGCTTGGCGTAGTATTGTCGTCTCCTATCACCGCACTGGTGTTCGGCGGAATAACTGAGACCGGGCAAGGAGTAATTATAACATTCCTTCGCGCAACCGGACTCGGAGTGCTCCCGGCAACATTGATTTCGTCGTTCTGTACAGAATTTTTGGACAAGCTGCTTTCGTGTGTCGTTTGCTACATTATCGTAAAGGGAATGTCAAACAGATATCTCAGCAAATTCAAATTAGGTCACATTTATCTTAAGGAGAAAAAAGAGAAAAATGACCTTTTTGATGATGACGATATCGCAGACGAAAATACGGATAAAAATACGGACAGCGGAGAGCCGCAATAAGAAAAATACATTGACCGGGGTGGAGATTTATGGATAGACAGGCCATAGAAGAACAATTGAAAAGACAAGGCGGCACAATTAAAGAGCTTAGTCCGATTACAAAGTTTCTGTTTGTTATTTGTACGGCTGTTTTATCGATATTGTTCGGCGGACCCGTATATATTGCGGTGATCAGCGCGGTATACATAATACTGTCTCTTTTCGCTCACGTTTTTAAAGGATTTTTTAAATCGTATTTTAAGCTTTTTGTTTTCTTTGGACTTATGCTTATTTTGATAAGCTCATTGTTCCAAAATGCCGAAGCTGAAGTGCTTCTTTCAATCGGAAAAATCTCATTATATAAGGTCGGTTTTATACGAGGCTGCAGAATGTCTTCGGTAATTCTCACTCTTGCGGGAGGACTTTTGCTCTTTACCGCGACAACGCAGGTTCAGGATCTTATGGCGGTTCTCGGCAAAATGGGTCTGTCGTCCAATGTTGTTTATATGGTAGTTGCATCCTTTCGCTCCATAAACGAATTATCGGACAAAATGGGGCAGATTCTTGAAGCTCAAAGCTCTCGAGGAATTGAAACGGAAGGCAATTTGTTTGTCAGATTAAAGGCGATTTTACCTATGCTTATTACATTGCTGCTCAGCTCTATGGTAAGCGCGGAGGAAAAAGCAATAGCTTTAGAGGCGAGATGCTTTAACTGCCATTGCAAACGCACGTCTTTAAGAGTAAACAACACAAGCAGGGCAGATGTTGTGACTATGATAGGAATAGCTTTTGTAACAGCTGCACTTATTGCCGTGAAATTCATTTTCATCAAATGATAAGGAGACAAGTATGGAAGCCGTTAAAATAAGTAATCTGTCATACAAATACCCATCTGCCGACGAATACTGCCTGAAGAACGTTTCTTTTTCAGTTTCGGAGGGAGAGGTATGTGCGATTGTCGGCCCGAACGGCTGCGGCAAAACAACGATTTGCAATATCATCCGCGGCCTTATTCCGTCTTTTCACGGCGGAGAGGTTGAAGGGTTGGTTGAAATATTCGGAAAAAGCACAAAAGAGATCAGCGAAGAAGAAAAGGCCAAAAGAATAGGCTTCGTTTTCCAAAACCCCTTTACTCAAAACAGCGGAATAAAAGAAACTGTTTTTGAAGAGATTGCCTTCGGCCTTGAAAATATGGGAGTTGACCGTGAAGAGATCATAACCAAAGTAATGGACATCATAAGCTTGCTCCAAATCGAAGCTTTTATGTTCAAGCATCCATGTGAGCTGTCCGGCGGACAGAGACAGAGAGTCGCTTTGGCTTCCATCATTGTTCAGGACCCGGATATTATTGTTATAGACGAACCGACCTCTCAGCTCGACCCGAAGGGTACGGAGGATGTATTCGAAATAATCAAATATCTGAACAGTCAAAAGAAAACGATAGTTTTGGTTGAGCATAAGATGAATCTGATAGCCGAATATGCAGACCATATAGTATATCTCAATGACGGCTCGGTGCTGCTTGACGGATCTCCGGAGGACGTATTGTCAAGCGAAATCCTTTATGAAAAAAATCTTGATATGCCCTATGTTGCCGTTCTCGGATTTCAGGCAAGAAGCAGAGGACTTTTTATCGACAAAATCCCGACAACGGTGGATGAAGCTCTGAAAATATTTACCGAATGTGTGCAAAAATCCAAAGGAGGAAGTGACGGCTGTGGCTTATCTTGAATTGAAAGATGTTTATTTTGAATATCCAAGCGGGCATGTTGCCGTTGAAGGCGTAAGCATCTCTGCGGATTTAGGCGAAAAAATAGCGATTATAGGTGAAAACGGAGCCGGAAAAACAACAACAGCAAAGCTTATGAACGGTCTGCTTAAGCCCACAAAGGGTGAAGTGCTTATAAACGGTGTATCGACAAAAGGCAAAACGACCGCGACGATTGCGCGAAAAGTGGCTTACGTATTTCAAAACCCCGACGACCAAATTTTTAATCAGGAGGTACTGGCCGAAATTTCATACACGCCGAGATACTTTAAGGTGGATGAAGAAACGGTGAACAAGAGATTAAAAAAAGCGGTTAAATTGACGGGACTCAAGCCGTATATCAATGAAAATCCGTACAATCTTTCGTATTCATACAGAAAGTTTGTGACGATAGCCGCGGCAATAGCGGCCGACCCGGATGTATTCGTTTTTGATGAGCCGACCGCTTGTCAGGACAGACACGGCATAAGACTTCTGTCCGGAATTATCAATGCACTGTCCTCCGAGGGAAAGCTTGTAATTACCATTACACATGATATGGAATTTGTTGCCGAAAACTTCGACAGAACCGTGTGTATGGCAGACAAGCATATACTTATGGACGATAAAACGAACAGAATCCTTACCGATGACTCGCTTATGGAGAAGGCCGCATTGAAAAAACCGAATGTGTCATATCTCGCATCAGAAATGGGATTTGAAGGTGTTATTACAAGTGAAGCTTTTCTTGCGGCTCTTACCGAAAATTCAAAGCGACTTTGAGCGGAGGTGATGAAGTGCCGAAAGATTTGTCGGCGGCTCCGCTTATGAATCGACTTTATTGCGATTGATTTTCGGAACAAGTCTCAAAAAAAGCACCGTCTTAATTTAAATCGGTTAATTAGCCCTTTGAGAAATAAATGTTCCTCAAAGGGCTTTTTTTGCGTGCTGTGTGAGATGACACTTCGTAAGTTACTGTCGATTGACTTTGACCTACGATTTATATATAATTTATACTGAAAAATCTAATTGATAATCTCGTATGTGCATAAGCTTGCGTATGATTCGGAAGAGGCGGCGGATTTAATGTTAAGCTTATCACCTTGCCATGGCGGCTTGCGATACCTATGTTTATTAAAGGAGTGCTTGTCAAGTGAAACACCCCCGAAACATTCGTTTTAAAAGAGTTTTTAAAAATATTTTGATGCTTACGATAGCCGGAATGATAAACGCTTTCGGCATTACGATTTTTATGACCCCGGTCAAGCTGTACGACAGCGGAATTTCGGGGACGTCAATGCTGCTTGAGCAGATTACGCCGCCGAATTTGACTCTTTCTCTGTTTCTTTTAATCCTAAATGTGCCGCTTTTTTTGTTTGGACTTAAAAAGCAAGGCGCAGGCTTTACGTTTTATTCGATTTATGCGGTTGGCGTTTATTCGCTGTTTGCGTGGCTGATTACCGATGTGTTTCCGGTAGATGTGAGCATAGCATCGCCGCTCGCCGGAACCGATTTGTTGCTTTGTGCGCTGTTCGGCGGCGTCCTTTCCGGTATCGGAAGCGGTCTTGCTATCCGTTACGGAGGGGCAATGGACGGCATTGAGGTTATGGCGGTCATTTTTGCGAAGCGGCTCGGAATTACCGTCGGCACATTCGTTATGATATATAATTTCCTTTTGTATGTCATTTGCGGAATTGTGCTTAAAAGCTGGGTGCTTCCGCTTTATTCCATAGTTACGTATTCGGCGGCGTTGAAAACTGTCGATTTTATAGTCGAGGGCATAGACCGCTCAAAGTGTGCCGTCATTATAACCGAACGACCCGAAGAGATATGTCAGGTCTTGAGCGAGGCGTTTGGCAGCGGCCTTACAAGGCTCAATGCAAAGGGCGGATATTCAAATCGTGATAAGGCGATGATTTATTTCGTAGTTAACAGGTATCAGGTAGGTAAAATGAAGGACTACGTTCACGGCATAGACCCGACGGCGTATATCATAATGAGTGAGGTTGCCGATATTTTCTCAAATAACATTGATAAAGGCTGATGTTTAACAAATAAAAACGAAACGAGCTGTAAAGGTTTTAACCGTTACAGCTCGTTTTTACTTAATGAGTGTTTTTTACAGTATGTCTATATGCTCGCCGGCGAGTGCCTTATTCATACTGCGGACGGCACAGAACTTACCGCACATAGAGCAGGTGTCGTCGTGCTCGGGTGAGCGGTCGTCACGTATTGCTTTAGCCGTTTCGGGGTCAATGGCACATTTCCATTGGGCTTCCCAATCAAGTGCACGTCTTGCGTCGCCCATTTTGTCGTCGATATCACGGGCTCCGCGGACGCCCTTGGCAATATCCGCCGCATGAGCCGCTATACGGCTTGCGATGATGCCCTGCTTAACGTCGTCGAGATTCGGGAGAGCAAGATGCTCGGCCGGAGTTACATAGCAGAGGAAAGCCGCGCCGCTCATTGCCGCCATGGCTCCGCCGATTGCTGCCGTTATGTGGTCATATCCGGGAGCTATATCGGTTACGAGCGGCCCGAGAACGTAGAAGGGCGCACCCATGCATATTGTCTGCTGAACCTTCATATTGGCAGCTATCTGGTCCATCGGAACGTGTCCGGGGCCCTCAACCATAACCTGAACGTCCTTTTCCCAAGCTCTTTTTGTTAATTCGCCGAGGCGTACAAGCTCTTCGATTTGACATACGTCGGTCGCGTCGGCAAGACAGCCGGGGCGGCAGGCGTCGCCGAGAGAGATTGTAACATCATATTCGCGGCATATATCAAGTATTTCATCATAGTATTCGTAAAACGGGTTTTCTTCACCTGTCATACACATCCATGCAAAAACGAGTGAGCCACCGCGCGAAACTATGTTCATTTTCCTTTTGTGCTTACGTATCTGGTCAATTGTTTTTCTTGTGATTCCGCAGTGGAGCGTTACAAAGTCGACTCCGTCCTCTGCGTGAAGTCTTATGACGTCAATAAAGTCCTTTGCGGTCAGAGTGTCAAGGTCTCTCTGATAGTGAATTACGCTGTCGTAAACGGGCACCGTGCCTATCATAGCAGGACATTCGTGCGTAAGCTTCTGCCTGAACGGCTGTGTGTTGCCGTGGCTTGAGAGATCCATTATAGCTTCAGCACCCATATTAACTGCCGAGAGAACCTTTTGCATCTCAATGTCATAGTCCTTGCAATCTCTCGAAACGCCGAGATTTACATTTATTTTTGTGCGGAGCATTGAGCCGACGCCCTCGGGCGACAGGCACTTGTGACGCTTGTTGGCGGGTATTACGACCTTACCTGAGGCTACGAGGGGTAATAACTCATCTGTTGTCATGTGCTCTTTTTCGGCTACTGCCTTCAGCTCATCGGTAATAATGCCTTTTCTTGCGGCGTCCATCTGTGTTGCGTAAGCTTCTGTTTTCATTTTTGTTCTCCTTTGTATTAGGTTGATCGTCGAACGGCAGAGCCGCTCATCACTTTGACTTTTTATTCTCCGATGCTTTTTGCGGCGTATTTGCCGGAAAGCATGAAAGCGTGATTCATAGGACCGTTTCCCTTGCCTAAATCGAGCATAAAGGCGAGTGCCTCCGAGATATAATCCTTGGCAAGCTTTACGGAAGCTTTTAAATCGTATCCCTTGGCGAGGTTGGCGGCTATTGCGCTTGACAGCGTGCAGCCGGTGCCGTGGGTGTTGGGATTGGCAATGCGCTTTCCGTAGAACCAAAAGCTCTCGTTTTCGTTATAGAGAAGGTCGCTTGCGTCCTCAATGCTGTGTCCGCCCTTTAAAAGCACGGCACAGCCGCATTCCGAATGAATTTTTGCCGCGGCCTTTTCCATATCGTCCTTGTCCTTAATTTCCATGCCGGATAGCACGGCGGCTTCGGGAATATTGGGCGTTACGAGTGTGGAAATCGGTAAAAGTTCCTTTTTCATCACGGCAACTGCCGGAGATTCCATGAGCCTTGAGCCGGAGGTCGCAACCATAACCGGATCCACTATGATGTTTTGAGCATCGTAGAATTTCAGCCTTTCGGTTGTCACGCGAATTAACGCTGCCGTAGGAATCATACCCGTCTTAACTGCATCGGGTCGTATATCCGTGAATACCGCGTCAATCTGTTCCTTGAGAAATTCCGGAGATACCTCCGAGATGTCTGTTACGCCGGTGGTGTTCTGTGCCGTTAGGGCCGCAATGGCGCTCATGGCATAAACTCCGTTCATAGTCATCGTTTTCAGATCGGCCTGAATACCGGCGCCTCCGCTGCAATCACTGCCTGCGATTGATAATGCTGTTTTCATAATTGCCTCCGTTTTTTATAAGTTTAGCATTATTTTTATAGAGCGACAAAAGGTGGTGCCCCCGGTTTGCCGCTGTTTTGTTATTTTATCTTTTTTATATCATTTATAAAGTCGCTCGGGAAAAGAAAGTTGTTTAAGTAAATGTCCGATACGGCTTTCATCTTTTCGGGAGCTTTTTCGCGGCTGTCATAGACCGCTGCCACATAAAAACCCGCTCCCTTTGCCGTCTTTGCGGCGTGATATGCGTCCTCAAAGACGAGAGTTTCGTCTTTTTTTGTGCCGAGAAACGACAGCGCCTCACAATATATGTACGGGTCGTTTTTGTCGTGCCCGACTTCTCCGCAAGTGAATATTTTTTCGAAAAATCCAAAAAGGCCGCATCTTTTAAGTGCGCCCTCTGTGAGCTTTCGTTCCGCGGCTGTTGTAATGCACATACGCACGTTAATTTCGCGAAGAGCGGTTAGAAATTCTCGTACACCGTTCTTCGGCTGTGCTTCGCAGAGATAGAAGTCGCCCACCGTTTTGTTTACGCCGTCGACTATTTCGTTTACAGATAAGGGTAAATCGTAATTTTTCTTGAGATATTCTGCAGCCCCCGAAAGGCTCTTGGGCTTAAGCACTTCACAGAGGTTTTCTCTCGGGACTTTGCCGCATTGCTTTAAATAATCTTCTCCTGCGGTGTCCCATACCGGCATTGTATCAAAAAGAGTGCCGTCAAAATCGAATACGGCTCCGCTTAGTTTCATTTTGACTTCACCGTTTCCTCCGTCAGATTGCGAAGTGCGCGACACGTATTTTCAATGTCGTCTGCCGCAAATATCGCGCTGACAAGAGCAACACCGTCAATTCCCGTGTGAGATAGTTCCTTTAAGTTTTTGCCGTTGATTCCGCCGATTGCAACAACGGGAATGTCTACGGCTTCGCAGATGCTTCTGAGCGTTTCCTTTTTCATTGCGCCTGCATTTTGCTTTGTCGAGGATCCGAAAACCGCGCCCGCTCCCAAATAGTCGGCACCGTTTTTAACGGCTTCAACGGCTTCTTCAACGGTATGTGCGGAAACTCCTATTATCATATCGTCGCCGACTCTTTCGCGAACACAGGAGGCCTTCATATCGTCTTGGCCTACGTGAATTCCCTCAGCGTGACATTTGACGGCAATGTCCACATTGTCGTTGACGATAAACGGTACACCGTAGTACTTGCATATCTCATGTATTTTAACCGCTTCCTCAAGAAATTCCGCATCGGAAAGCTCTTTTTCACGGAGCTGAACGCAGGTGCAGCCGCCCTTTAATGCCGCTTCTACCTGTTCGCAAAGCGTCTGTTTGCCGACCCAAGCACGGTCGGTTACGGCGTAGAGAAGCATATTTTTTTTATCGCATTTCATATTTTGCACCTTCTTTCAATCCTTGCGGTGTCATATTGCAGACAGCGTCGATTATGTAATTTCTGTATGAAGCGTTGCCGTCAAGAGGGGAGAGCCTGCCAAATGCCGTTTCGCCCGCAAGCCCCATGGCTGAGACGGCAGAAGCCGCCGCCGTCAGTATGTCGTTTTGATTTGCCGCGATAAATGCGGCGGTGAGTGATGACAGCTGGCAGCCCGTGCCCGTGACAAGTGACATCATATCGTTACCGTTTCTTATTACAAAAGCCCTGTCCTTATCGGCTACGATGTCTGTCTTTCCGGTAATTGCAATTACCGAGCCGGTCTTTTCCGAAAAGCTCTTTGCGAATGCTACCGCTTTATCGAGAGTTTCCTCGGTAAAGCGGTCGGCAATATCTGCGTCAACGCCTTTTGCGGAGCCTGTTCCGAGTGCCAATGTCTTGATTTCCGAGATGTTGCCGCGAATTACCGAAAAGTGTATGTTGTTAAGAAGCTTAAATGCCGTGTCTGTTCTGAATTGCGATGCCCCGACGCCAACCGGGTCTAAAACTACGGGATGGCAAAGCTCGTTGGCTTTTTTGCCTGCCGCAAGCATTGAGGGAATCGTGCGAGAACTAAGCGTGCCAATGTTTATGCAGAGCCCGTCGCACGCGGATGTGATTTCCGCCGCCTCTCTTTCGTCATCCGCCATTATTGGTGACGCACCGCATGCCAAGAGTATATTTGCACAGTCGTTAACCGTAACGAAATTTGTTATACTGTGAATCAGCGGTCTTTTTTTTCTGACGTTTTGCAGCATTTCTCCGAACATTTTTTCACGGCCTTTCGGTTCATAATATAAGTGCGATTTTTTTGTACCGTAAGGTACGACTTGACATAAAGCTTTATTTCAACCCGTTTTGCATTTTGGAAAGAACGCCGCATTTTTTAAGCGTGAAAACAATAATTCCCGAAATAATCGAGCCGACTGCGGTTGAGATGAAGAACGGGATTATATATGCGTAAAAAGCTACCTCCGAGGCACTTTTGCCCATGAGCAATACGGCTACGGGATATGCACAAAGGCCGCCGAGCAGAGAGGTTCCGCCGACCTCGCCCACGAGAGTAAGCGGAATATTTTTACTCTTTTTATAAATTAGACCGCATATGAGGGCACCGAACATGCTGCCGGGGAAAGCCATAAGGCTGCCGAGTCCGAGCAGATTTCTGATGAGAGATGCCGCAAAGGCGACGCCGAGACCGTACCACGGACCGAGAAGTACGGCGCAGAGAATGTTTACCATATGCTGTATCGGCGCACACTTACTGCCGAATACCGGGAAAGAGAATAAACTGCCGACAACGGCTACCGCACAAAACATACCTGCAAGGGCAAGCTTTTTAACCTGATTTTTTTTCATTTTAATTGCTCCTTAGAAAGTTTTATATCGGTCGAGGCTTTTTGGCCTCCTCTCACGCCGGAACACGGCTTCCCATCGCAGCAGTGTTGTCATCATACGGTGCAACATTGAAATTACAAAACTCAGGGCGCTCCCCCTGCTTTTTGCCGCGTCGTTTTCCCCGCGGGGCATTTTCACATCCTTTTTTGTGCACAGTCCGGCTTTTATTTTTGACAAAATAAAAAACGGAGCTTTTCACTCAAAATGCGAAGCTCCGTTTAACAAGTCTTTTTCGGGTGACTTCCTACGGCGGCATTATCCGCATCAGGTGAAAAAGGGTCGAAGTTGATGACTTCCTCTCAGCCTGCAAAAACAAGCTCCCCTGTACTTTAAATTATAGGTTGAATACCTTTTGTTATTATATACCGATAAGCCTTGGTTTGCAATAGCAAATTGTTGTATTACAATATGAAACGATTGTATGATGCTTGCTGAAAGTGCTTGACTACGGCATTTAATAAAGATATAATTTTATTACTACCTATCAAATGCTTTCTCGGAGGGAACAATGAAGAATACATATCAAAAAATCTTGGCAATAATACTGCTTCTATCGGTACTTCTCGGGGCATTTTCAACGGCGTCGTTTGCCTCCGAAAAGGATTCACTGAAAAAAGAAGGCAATACATGGTATTATATGCAGGACGGCGAAAAGGACAGCTCATATACGGGGCTTGTCAAATACTATTACACATGGTATTACGTAAAAGACGGCGTTCTCGACTGGAGCTATACCGGTCTTACCAAGTATTACGGCACGTGGTATTACGTCGAAAACGGCATACTTAACTGGGATTATACAGGTCTTACCAAGTATTACGGTACGTGGTATTATGTGCAAAACGGCATACTTAATTGGGATTATACAGGTCTTACCAAGTATTACGGTACGTGGTATTACGTCGAAAACGGCGTACTCAATTGGGATTATACAGGCCTCACCAAGTATTACGATACATGGTATTACGTCGAAAACGGCGTACTTAATTGGAATTATACAGGCCTTACCAAGTATTACGATACGTGGTATTACGTAAAGGAAGGCGTTCTCGACTGGAGCTATACCGGTCTTACCAAGTATTACGGCACGTGGTATTACGTATACGGCGGCATATTGCGCTGGGACACCAATACTCTCGTTAAATACGGTGACGATTGGTATGTCGTATCGGGCGGTGTTGTAGATTTCGGTTATAACGGTGCATACGTTTACGGTGACACTCTTAATGCCATTGACGGCGGCGTTTGGAACA
>ENA-OYXY01000163-OYXY01000163.1-human-gut-metagenome-genome-assembly--contig:-NODE-163-length-35248-cov-9.600830_pt1 | contig 35248 bp, 28 predicted proteins | sample MGYA00244058_ERZ653438 | MGnify/ENA primary metagenome ERZ653438 (study PRJEB26926, sample SAMN06165026) | human gut metagenome | biome: ENVO:00009003; feature: ENVO:2100002; material: ENVO:00002003... | reverse complement strand
CAAGGCTATTCGTCGGCAGCGTCAGATGTGTATAAGAGACAGATACAAAGACGCTTAATATTATAAAAAAAGAAATTTTGAAAAGTAGCGGAGAGAAAGTGACGTTAAAAAAGAGATATATTAGGTTTATTTCTAATATAGCCCATGCGTTTAACATCGAAACACATGATATGCCAAAAGATGACAGTGCTATTTTTGAAGCTTGTATTTGGAAAGATAAATTAACAGAAATATATAGACATTTTTTTATTTCTCTGTCTCAAATAAATACAAATGATGAATTAGTGTCAACGGGATCAAACAATTTTGAAAGTATGACAAAACAGTTTACGGAAGAGATTGCAAAAATAAAGTCAGCGTTGAAATTAAAAAAGGATTTTAATCTGGTTAATAAATATTCGGGTAAAAAACAAGGCTGTTATACAATATTTGTATTGCCAAATGGAGAAAAGTATTGGGCATTGAGTGGGACAGATTCGTGGGATAGAAACAAAAGATTGCAGATGGAGATGCTGGTAAAATACATATTTGATAACACGTTTGGATTGCATCATGTTACCAATATTTATACAAAAAATCATGGCATCAGATACTGTCCTATTAGGAAGAAAACTATGCGTTATACAGAGGTAATAGAGCCTGATAGTAACAGCAAGATAAAGTATGTGAGTAAAAAAGAGAAGCTGGGGGACGATCTGAAGACGAGAAGAATCGATAAAAGGAAAGATGATTATTTGAGAAAGATTGGACTTACATATGGATGCTGCGAAAGAAAGATCATGTCATATTTATCGGATTTTAATGGTATAACGATATATTCAAGATGGGCTCCATGTGAAAAGTGTATGCCGGCTATATTCGAGTTAGGGAAATATACATATTATGCATATGCAAAGAATTATATGGAATGGATAAATGGTGGAAAACCAATGAAGTTGGAAAAGTACACTGTCGAGAAATCGTATTTGGTTTCAATAGAATAAATATAAAATTACTGAGGGGAATTTATGTTTGAACTTATTATAAAAGATATAATGGAGGTCGCGGGCTACCTTCCGATAGGCATTTTGTGCGGATGCATAGCAGTCGTGGTTTATCTCGTGTATACAGTGAGTCCTGCAGGAAAAAAGGTCAGTGCCGGCGGACGTGTGAAGAAGTCAATAGTGTGGTTTCTGCTGGTGGTGTATCTGGCGGTGATGGCAGTTACTGTGTTCCTGTCCAGAGAGCCGGGCTCAAGGCAAGGCATTGACATGACGCTGTTTCAGACGTGGGGAGTGACGCCCCAGGAGCACGCATTTGTCATAGAAAATATATTGCTCTTTGTGCCGTTCGGCGTGCTTTTCCCGCTGGCGGTGGCTGGAAGTAAGAATGGCGATGGCAGGGCGGTAGACAGGTTGTCCAAATGCACTGTACTGTTTGGATTCCTGTGCAGTGTCTGCATAGAGACGGTTCAGCTTATAACGGAGCGCGGTTACTGCCAGCTCGATGATGTAGTTATGAATACCCTCGGAAGCCTTGCGGGATATATTATATTTTTAATTATAAAAAAGATGGAAAATATAAAAAAATGGAGGAATAGATCATGCCATGTACAACAATATTGGTAGGAAAAAATGCGTCTTATGACGGTTCAACAATAATAGCGAGAAATGACGATTCGGGTGCCGGTTCGTACACGCCGAAGAAATATGTGGTTGTGAAGCCGGAGGCGCAGCCAAGAATATACAAGTCGGAGATATCCCATGTGGAGATTGAACTTCCGGATGATCCGATGCGTTACACCTGTGTTCCAAATGCGCTGGCGGGCGAAGGAATCTGGGCGGCAAGCGGAGTGAATTCTGCAAATGTGGCTATGACGGCGACGGAGACCATAACCTCAAATCCAAGAGTGCTCGGCGCGGATCCACTGGTGTGCTATGAGCCTGCGGAGGGAGATAAGCCTGAGAAGACTGGAGGTATCGGCGAGGAGGATATAGTCAGCATTACACTTCCATATATAAAGAGCGCAAGAGAGGGCGTGAAGAGACTTGGCAGCCTGCTTGAACGATATGGGATCTATGAGATGAACGGAATTGCATTTCAGGATGTAGACGAGATCTGGTGGCTTGAGACCATCGGAGGACATCATTGGATCGCGAGAAAAGTTCCTGATGATGTGTATGTTGTCATGCCAAACCAGTTTGGTATGGACGAATTTGATATGGCAGACGCAATGGGAGCGCAGAGCGAGTTCATGTGCTCGGCAGATCTTCCAGCATTTATAGAGAAGTATCATCTGAACGTGGAGAATATGGAGGACACGATCTGTCCACGGGATATATTCGGCAGTCACGACGATGCGGATCACGTGTACAACACCCCGAGGGCATGGTTCATGGAGCGGACGCTCAACCCGAATTCGGCAGTCTGGGACGGACCGGATGCGGACTTTACGCCGGTTTCGGATGACATTCCATGGTGCATGATACCAGAGAAGAAGATAACCATGGAGGATGTGAAGTATGTGCTCTCTTCGCATTATCAGGGAACTCCGTATGATCCGTACGGCAATTACGGCGACAATAAGATGCGCGGGGCATATAGATCGATAGGTGTGAACAGGACGGATTTCATGTCGGCGATCCAGATGAGACCATATGTTGGAGAGGAGATCTGCGCTGTACAGTGGATAGCATTTGCATCGAATGCATTCAATGTCATGGTTCCTTTCTATGCAAATGTAGACACGACTCCTGAGTATCTGGCAAATACAGGGGCGGATATTTCCACGGACAACTTCTACTGGACCAGCCGTATGATCGCGGCGATGGCGGACGCATCTTATGCGAAGTCGGTGTTCCATATTGAGAGATATGACGAGAAGGTCATGTCTAAGGCTCATGAGATCATATACAGGTATGATGATCTTCTCGGAGCTGATAGGGATGTGCAGACGGATGCTGTCAGTAAGTTGGGGCAGAAACTCAGACAGCAGGCCAATCAGGAGATGGCGGACATGGTAAGGCAGGCGGCAAGCGACACTCTTGGGAAGGTGCTTTATGAGCTGAGCAATCAGATGAAAAATTCATACTCCAGATCGGATGCGTAACTGAAGTATGCATGGCGCAGTTTGAGTGGTGACTTTTCAGTAGGGAATATACGCTCTGTTGTCAGTTGTGAGTTTCTCTGTACCGGCCCGGAGTCACGCCGTATTTCTTCTTAAACATCCTGTTGAAGTAGGACAGGTTGAAGAAGCCGCAGTTCTCCGCGACGGAGAGTATGCTCTCGTCATTGGAGGAGAGAAGTCTTGCGGCAACATTCAGCCTGAAGTCGTTCAGATATGATACAAATGACACCCCCATGGTGTTCTTGAAAAATCGCATAAAATGGGATTCAGAGAATCCACAGTAGGAGGCTATATCCGTTATGGATATGGCCTCTTTGTAATTTTCGTCTATGTAGGAGAGGATGAGTTTTGTTCTCTCCAGATCCCTGGCTCGGTTCTTCCTGTCTGCCTCATCCCTTGCGGTGGAGTTGGCATAGAGAATGTAGAAGAATTCAAAATAGCATCCCTTAAGTGCAAGGTGGTATCCCTTTGGCGTCTCTGAGCAGAGCTTGTCTACCTTGTTAAGACACGCGGAAAGAGACGGATATAATGGATCGTCCCTGTCATAAATACTCTTGATATCCAAGTCGCCCGCCAGCAGAGGCAGGAAAAACTCGCTGTCCAGTGAGTCGTGATTTCTGGATCTGAACATGTCGACGGAGAAAAGAATATTCTCATATTCCATTGAATAGCCTTCGTGCTGGGAGATTCCGTGAATGTGTCCTGGCAGGATAATGACTATGTCACCCTCCTCAACATAGTGAGTTGTGAAGTCCACAGTCACATTTCCCTTGCCTTTTTTGATATAGATAATCTCCATAAATTCATGCCAGTGCAGAGACACAGAATTGAAGTCAAGTGGTATGGAGCACAGGTAAGTATTGTACGGAAACATTGGGTCCGCATGGGTCTTATTCTCCAGAAGATTTTCGTATTCAAGACTGTTCATATAACCATGTGCCTCCTTTTTGTTCATAAATTCGACGTTTTTTTACAGCTTTTACATATTGTACATCATCAATATGATAGAATTGTACAATTAATTGCTTATATAATGCAAGCATAAAAGGGGAAATGCTAATAAAATACAAGCCATAACAGGAACTGTTCAGGAGGTATCATATATGAGTAAAGCGTTGGAGCGTGGCGCAGGAATACTCCTGCCGATAAGCAGCCTCCCATCACCATATGGAATTGGAACCATGGGAAGAGATGCTTATGATTTTGTTGATATGTTGAAAAGAGCAGGGCAGAAGTACTGGCAGGTGCTTCCGATAGGACCAACAAGCTTCGGTGACAGTCCATATCAGTCATTTTCAGCATTTGCGGGCAATCCGTATTTTATCGATCTGGATACATTGATAGCTGAAGGGCTTCTCAAGAAAGAGGAGGTAGAATCCTACAAATGGGCTGACAGTGATGACGAGATCGACTACGCCAGAATATACAGACAGAGATTTGAAGTTCTCAGAAAAGCATTTGGCAGATCAGAGCACAAAGACAGCAGGGATTACGTAGATTTCATAGAGGAAAATGAACAGTGGATAGATGACTATGCGCTGTATATGGCGATCAAAGCTGATCATAACAACAGAGAATGGCTTGCGTGGGAACCGGCGATCAAGAAGAGAAAGCCGGAGGCTATGGCAGCTTACAGAGAAAAGCTTGGTGAAGACGTGGAATTCTACAAATTCCTTCAGTTCAAGTTCTACGAGCAGTGGATGCCATTAAAAGAGTATGCCAATAGAAACGGCATAAGCATCATTGGAGATATTCCGATCTATGTGGCACTGGACAGTGCTGATGTGTGGGCGAACACGGGCCAGTTCCAGCTGTCCGGAAGCCTTGCACCGGCGGTTGTGGCAGGATGCCCACCGGACATGTTCTCAAGCTACGGACAGAAGTGGGGCAACCCGATCTATGACTGGGATGTCATGGAGAAGGATGATTTCGCATGGTGGAAGAAGAGGATTGCTGCATCGGCAAAGCTCTACGATGTGATCCGTATAGATCACTTTATCGGAATAGTCAGATATTACAGCATCCCGGCAAATGGCGAGCCGAAGGATGGCTACTACAGACAGGGACCGGGAAAGAAGCTCATCGATGCGATAGACAGTGCGATCGGCTCATCCAAGGTCATCGCAGAGGATCTCGGTGTGGTTGTGCCTGAGGTTCAGAAGCTTGTGAAGGAGTCAGGTTATCCGGGCATGAAGGTTCTGGAATTTGCATTTGACGGCAACACGGCAAATGAGTATCTGCCACACAATCACGCCAAGAACTACGTAGCATATATCGGAACCCACGACAATGACATGTTGAAAAGCTACATCAGCGGACAGAGTGAAGAACTTCAGGAATATATGATGAAGTACCTCATGGCGAACAGCCTGGATGATGTGGCAGAGAAGATGATACATGCACTTTACATGAGTTCAGCGGACACGGTCATACTTCAGATGCAGGATATTCTTGGCAAGGACAACAGTGCCAGAATGAACTATCCATCAACGCTTGGCGGCAACTGGAAGTGGCGGCTTACCAAGGGAGCAACATGGGAATTTACACAGAAACATATAGATAAATTAAGGGATCTCACCAGACTGTATGGAAGAAACAGGGTGAAGACGTATATTTGTAAGGAGGATATTATGTTAAAGGACATTTGCATGAAGAAATACAACAAGGAGATCAAGGATTGTACAAATGAGGAGATATACTTCGCACTCCTTGATATGACAAAGAAGCTCGCAGACGGAAAGGTTTCAGAGGAGGGACAGAAGAAGGTTTATTACATCTCAGCAGAGTTCCTCATCGGAAAGCTTCTCTCGAACAATCTCATAAACCTTGGTGTATTTGACGAGGTTAAACAGGTGCTTGCTGAGAATGGCAAGAGCATCTATGACATAGAGGAGGTTGAGCCGGAACCATCACTTGGAAATGGCGGTCTTGGAAGACTTGCAGCGTGTTTCCTCGACTCCATGGCAACCCTTGGACTTCACGGAGATGGAATCGGACTTAACTACCACATGGGCCTGTTCAAGCAGGTATTTGAGAACAACTACCAGAAGGAGACTGCAAATCCTTGGATTGAGGCAGACAGCTGGCTTGAGAAGACAGACGTTACCAACACGATTACATTTGGCAACCTGAAAGTCCAGTCAAGAATGTACGATATAGATGTAACCGGATACGAGAACAGAACAAATAAGCTCCACCTCTTTGATATCGAGAGCGTTGACGAGTCCATCATGGAGCCGGACGGAATTAGCTTCGACAAGACAGACATTGCAAAGAACCTGACACTCTGCCTGTACCCGGACGACAGCGATGAGGCTGGGAATCTCCTCCGTATCTACCAGCAGTATTTCATGGTGGCAAATGGTGCAAAGCTCATTCTTGATGAGGCTAAGGCAAAGGGTTCAAATCTTCACGACCTGGCTGATTATGCAGCAGTTCAGATCAATGATACACATCCTTCAATGGTGATTCCTGAGTTCATCAGACTTCTTACCGCTGAGGGAATATCATTTGACGAGGCTACAGAGATCGTGACAGAGGTGTGCGCATACACCAACCACACTATCCTTGCAGAGGCTCTTGAGAAGTGGCCGCTTGCTTACCTTGAGAAGGTTGTTCCACAGCTTGTTCCTATCATCAAGAAACTGGATGAGAAGGTTCGTAACAGATATAAGGATGAGAGCGTATATATCATTGACAAGGATCAGAGAGTGCACATGGCACACATTGATATACACTATAGCCACAGCGTAAACGGTGTTGCATACCTTCACACAGAGATCCTCAAGGATTCTGAGCTGAACAACTTCTACAAGATCTATCCTGAGAAGTTCAACAACAAGACAAATGGTATCACATTCAGAAGATGGCTTCTCCACTGCAACGAGCAGCTTGCAGCATATATCACAGAGCTCATCGGTGACGGCTACAAGAAGGATGCAGAGAAACTGAATGACCTCGCTAAGTTCTATGATGATGATGCAGTCCTTGGCAAGATCATGGATATCAAGAAGCAGAACAAGGTCGTTCTCAAGGATTACCTTAAGGAGACACAGAACATTGACATAGATGAGAATTCTATCTTTGATATACAGGTTAAGAGACTTCATGAGTACAAGCGTCAGCAGATGAACGCACTCTGGGTTATCCACAAGTACTTCGATATCAAGGCAGGAAATCTTCCAAAGACTCCTGTGACTGTAATATTTGGTGCAAAGGCAGCTCCTGCATACACCATCGCAAAGGATATCATTCATCTCATCCTCTGCCTGCAGCAGCTCATCGATAATGACCCAGAGGTGAGCCCATACCTCAAGGTTGTCATGATCGAGAACTACAATGTGTCAAAGGCAGCAAAGATCATACCTGCATGTGACATTTCAGAGCAGATCTCACTTGCATCAAAGGAGGCATCAGGTACCGGAAACATGAAGTTCATGCTGAACGGCGCGCTTACACTCGGAACAAGAGATGGTGCAAATGTTGAGATTGGAGAGCTTGTCGGCGAGGATAACATTTACTTCTTCGGCGAGTCAAGCGAGGCAGTCATCGACCACTATGCAAAGGCTGATTATGTGTCAAAGGATTACTACGAGCAGCCTGAGATCAAGAAGCTTGTTGATTTTATCGTGAGCGATGAACTCCTTGAGATCGGACAGAAGGAAAGCCTTGAGAGACTTCACAACGAACTTATCGTAAAGGATTGGTTCATGACACTCCTGGATGTTGAGGATTATATCAAGACCAAGGAAGGCGTACTTGTAGACTACGAGGACCGCAAGACTTGGGCAAAGAAGGCACTTGTCAACATCAGCAAGGCTGGATTCTTCTCATCAGACAGAACCATCGCTGAGTACAACAAGGACATTTGGAGATTATAATATAAAACTTAGTTTATTTCACAGCAGGGGACGGAGGGGTCAGGCACCTCCGTCCCCTTTTGATTTAGGTTTTGGTGGCGAACAGGAAGTAAGTCGGTTATAATTAAATATACTAAAGTTGGAATGTGATACGAAATCAGTTCACATCAAGAAAAAGAAAGGCAGTGGAGAGATGTATAGAATACTGATCGTTGATGATGAGAGAATAGAGAGAAACGGGATAAGATTCCTTCTGAAAAAGCTGAATATGGAATTTGATATCGACGAGGCAGTAAACGGGCTTGATGCATTGGAGAAGATACATCAGGCGGATTATGATATCCTCCTCACCGATGTGAAGATGCCTTTCATGGACGGTATAGAACTCATTGACAATGTGGTAAATGAGAAGAAGAAAATGAGATGCGTGATATTCAGCGGCTGCAATGAATTTGATTATGCTAAGAGAGCAATAAGGCTGGGAGTTGTGGATTATATACTGAAACCGGTCGATCCGAAGGAGTTTAAGGAGACGCTGGAGAAGGTTGTGGATGAGCTGGAGGCGGCTAAAGCCTCGGATGAGCTCAAGAGCAAGAGCATGGAATTCCTTTATGAGCATGCGTTATATATGCTTGTAAATGGCGAAGATATAGAGAGTATACGCAGAGAGTACAACGGTCTGAACCTGAATTTTGCCAGATTTAAGAGAATTCTGCTGGTTGAATTTAATCACGATTTCTTTGGAAGACGAGATGTAGATTTCAAGAAAAATGAGAAGATATTGGCACTTGGAATACAGAGATATCTCAATCTGAATCAACAGCAGGAACTTATTTTTCTGGGAGATGAAACAGATGCGGTTTACACGGCCCAGGAGCTTGCCAGGATAATTAAAAGTGATTACGATGAGGAATGTTTTATAGCAGTTTCATCGGATATAGAGAACCCTGAGGATATGAAACAGAAGGTAGATGAGCTTGATGAGCTTATGGACAATAAGTTTTATCATCCGGAGATAAAGGTGTTCTACCCAAATATGGAGAGCGATTCATCTGGTATGATCCAATTTGATGATGACACTCTCATGAAACAGATGAAACAGGACATCAAGATGAAGGATGTGGAGGCACTCAGGGAACATTTTGACAAATTCTGTGAAAAGTACAGGCACAAGAATGAGTGTTCACAGATATATATAAAGTTTCTCTACTCAAATCTTTTGAAGGACATATACGGCAGTATAGATGGGACCAGTGAGGCGGATCTTAACAAAGATGTTGAAAAGATGTATATGACGACGGATTTTCAGAGCCTTACAGGTCTCGTTGAGGTTGCGATAGACAGATTGGCGGTCTGCTTTGAGGACAAGAGTCAGACCGGACATAAGGAAGTGGAGATAGTAAAGCAGTATATTTACAGGAATTACGGGAGCGAGCTTGGCATAGATATGCTTGCGGATATGGTATATCTTGCCCCAAGTTATCTCAGCACAGTGTTTAAGAAAGAGACAGGACAGAACCTGAGCAAATTTATCAAGTCATACAGAATGGAGCGGGCAAGGGATATGCTTGAGAATAGTATGGCGAAGATTGTAGATATAGGTGCGATGTGTGGTTATCAGAATGTATCCTACTTTTGCTCGAGTTTCAGGGAGTTTTATGGAGTGAGCCCTCAGAAATTCAGGGAGAGCGGTGTTGCAGGCGGTGAGTAGACATACAGCAGACTTGGAAAAGGACGATTGCAGAACTCGTTAAGCAGGGGGATCGTAGATGAACAAAGGTGGAGTCAAGAAGAGATTTCGTGATATGAAGCTGACTGGCAAAATGGTTGTTATTTATCTGCTGGCCGGACTTGTGCCTGTTATGATAATACTGGGTATAACATATATGGAGATGAAAAAGATCCTGTGGGCCCGGGAGACAACAATCTTGGAGTCTTATGTCAGCCAGACCACGGATTCCATGGACAATGAATTGGAGATATACAACAACCTCTCTAAATATATATCGTATAACCAGTCGATTGCAAAGATACTGAGCGCAGATCAATCGGCATATCAGAATTATGAGCAGTTCAGTACGGTGATCGATCCTCTGCTGGCATCAATCATGTATTTCCATGAGGATGTAAACCAGGTCACGATATATACTGATGCCAGTGATGTGAAACATGGGTCAACAGTTGCACCATTAAAAGATCTGGCGGATGGAACGCATGCATATGATGATCTGGATAACAATATACACTGGCATATTGATCTGGAAAGCCGAACTGCATTTTCAGTCAGCCGGATGGCTATGCTGGAGCAGAAAGGTGCCAAGGGCGTTTTGTATGTAGGCGTGGATTATGACAGTGTATTTCAACCGTTTTATACAGAGACAATGTTTGATAATTATGGGCTTATCATAGAGGATGAGTATGGACATATGATATTCAACAAGAATACATTTGCCGATGAGCAGTCAGCATATGAATTGGATGTGGATAAATTCGATGTTCTGAGAGAGATGGATAATTCAGGGTATCAGTTTATAGATAAGACATCCAAGGCGACCGGCTGGAACATATGTGTATACAAGCCGAACAAACTTATAATCTCATCGGTTCGACCGATACTTATAATAGCGGTGGTGGCACTTCTGGTAAGTATGCTTGCATGTATATTATGTATACATATGGTATCAGAATTTATAACGAAGCGAATCAAAAATCTTCAGAAGACTATGAAGGCCACCGAGACAGGAAATCTGGGCATGGTTATAGGAAATGACAGTACAGATGAGATCGGTGATCTTATAAACGGCTATAACAGCATGAGTAAGCGCCTTGATGAGACTGTCAATGAGGTATATCAGAGCAAGATCAAGGAAAAAGAATACGAGATGAGGGCACTTCAGGCGCAGATCAATCCGCATTTCCTGTATAATTCTCTGTCTATGATTAATTGGAAAGCCCTTGAGGCGGAGCAGGAAGACATAAGCCGGATCACCCTGTCTCTGTCCACATTCTACAGGACGGCCCTGAACAAAGGAAAAAACATCCTGCTTGTCAAAGATGAGATAGCAAATATCAAGTCGTATCTTGATATCCAGCTTGCCATGCATGACAACAGCTTTGATGTGGTGTACGACATAGATGACAGTATTCTGAAGTATGAAACATTGAATCTGATACTTCAGCCGCTGCTTGAAAACGCGATAGGGCATGGAATTGACGTTAAGACTGATGGCAGAGGAGAGATACGCATAGAGGGAAAGGAGAATGGAGATTTTCTTGATTTCACTGTGTCAGACAACGGAGTTGGAATGACAAAGACCCAGGCCGCCCTGATCCTGTCCAAGTCGTCCAATGGCTACGGTGTGTCAAATGTAAACGAGAGGATCAAGCTATATTATGGAGAGAAGTACGCGGTGAAGATCGAAAGCACCCCGGGAGCCGGCACGAAAGTAATGCTCCACTTCCCAAAGAGAGTAGAAAACTAGAAAAATTATAAAAAATACGAAGAGTGGATGTACCTTTTGAAGCTTATTAAAGCTCAAGAGGTACATTTTTTGTATACTGTTAATAAAATCTACATATGTGCGCATAATAACATTGCTAACATTCTTTCGATTAAAACAGAGTATATCTAAAAAATCCAACATGATTCTAAAATCATTGATATATACGGATTGGAAACGTTTTCCTATAATAATGACATAAGGTAAAGGTACTGCAAAGGTGTTAAAAACATTCAGTCAAAACTATATTTTTAAGGAGGAACGATTATGAGAGTTAAGAGATTTGCAGCAGTTGCACTTGCGGGTGTAATGGGAATGTCAATGCTGGCAGGATGTGGAGATTCAGGAAAGGATGAGTCAACAACAGCAGCAAAGAGTGATGCAACAGAGGCTACAGATGCAACAGAGGCAGCTTCAGAGGAAGAGGCAATCAAGACAACACTTACAGTATGGGGACCAGCTGAGGATCAGTCACCTGATTACGGCGAGTGGTTACAGACAACATGTGAGGCATTCAAGAAAGAGCATCCAAACTGGGATATCACATTTGAGTATGGTACATGTAGTGAGGGTGATGCAGGAAAGACTGTTACACAGGATGTTTCAGCGTCAGCAGATGTATACATGTTTGCAAATGACCAGTTACAGACTCTGATCGATGCAGGTGCTATCTCAGAGCTCGGCGGAAGCACAGCAGATTATGTTAAGTCAACAAATTCACAGGCAATCGTAGATTCTATCACAGTTGATGGCGGTATCTATGGTGTGCCATTTACAACAAATACATGGTTTATGTACTACAACAAGAAGACATTTACAGAGGATGATGTAAAGAGCCTTGACACAATGCTTGAGAAGGGTAAGGTTTCATTCCCACTCACAAACTCATGGTACATCGCAGCATTCTACCTTGCAAATGGCGGAACATTATTCGGTGATGGTACAGACAATGATGCAGGAATCAACTTCGGTGGCGATAACGGCAAGGCTGTTACAGACTACCTGGTAGATCTTGTAAACAACAAGAACTTTGTAAACGATGAGTCAGGTGTTGGTATCTCAGGTATGACAGATGGTTCAATATCAGCAATGTTCTCAGGCTCATGGGACTACGCAGCATTACACGATGCACTTGGAGATGATCTCGGAATCGCAGTTATGCCAACAGCCAAGATCGGCGGTGCGGACAAGCAGCTCCTCTCATTTGCAGGATCAAAGGCAATCGCTGTAAATCCTAACTGTGAGTATCCACAGGTTGCAGTTGCGCTTGCACTCTACCTTGGAAATGAGGCATCACAGGAGTCACACTACACAGCAAGAAACATCGTTCCATGTAACACAAGCCTTCTTGAGAGCGATACAGTTAAGGGTGATGCACTTGTAGCAGCTCAGAATGCAACATTCGATACAACAGCATTCATCCAGCCATTTGTTCCTAAGATGGGCAACTACTGGACACCAGCAGAGAACTTTGGTAAGTCTCTCGTAAATGGTGAGGTTACACATGACAACGCAGCAGATATGACAGAGTCATTCAACACATCACTTAACACTGATGTAGCACAGTAAAAAATACTAGTTATATATTTCAAAAACAGGTGCTCCATTCATCTACAGGTGATGGGGCACTTGTAATAAGAAGAGATAATGATTTACTTTGAGACGGAGGTGTTAGGATGGCTCAGGCTATAACAAATAAAAAAAGTAAAATGAAGAAAATACGAAGATCTGATTACCCATATACCGTTGCACAGGCAGTGGCAAATGGAGACATAGCTACCAGAATTTCATTTCTGATCTTGGGGTTTGGAAGCATAGTCAGAAAACAGTTTGTAAAGGGATTTTCGTACCTGGTACTTGAGGTACTGTTTATATGGTTTATGATAAAGCACGGAGCATCACTCCTGGTGGATCTCTTCCATCTGGGTGGTCAGGAACAGCAGAAGGTCTGGAATGATGCAAAGGGTGTATTTGAATATACACAGGGTGACAACTCTCTGCTCATGCTCCTGTACGGTGTGGCAACACTGTTTATAATTTTCGCATTCATCTGCCTTTGGGTAGTAAGTATAGAGAGCGCATACAAAGCGTATTGCCTGTGTGATAAAGGCAAAAAGGTTCCAAAGTTCAAGGACGATGTGAAGAGTCTGTTTGACAGCAATCTTCATGCTTTTCTTCTTCCTCTTCCTGTACTTGGAGTTGTTGTATTTACGATATTGCCATTGGTTTTCATGATCTTTATGGCATTTACGAATTACAGCAAGCTTGATTCACATACAGTTATATTCAACTGGGTTGGACTGAAGAATTTTGCAAAGATATTGAACTTTAGTGATGCAATAGGAAGTACATTCTGGTCAGTGCTTGGCTGGACGCTTGTTTGGGCTGTGGCAGCCACATTCAGTAACTACTTCCTTGGAATGATACTCGCAATGGTGATCAACAGAAAGGGAACCAGGGCAAAAGGTATGTGGAGAGCGATTTTCATGCTCTCAGCAGCGGTTCCGCAGTTTGTATCACTTCTTCTGATGAGGACTATCTTCAGTCAGAATGGTATCGTCAATACATTACTTATAAATAACGGAATAATCGACAATGCTATTCCATTCTGGAGCAATGCAACACTTGCCAGAGTCATGGTAATTGTCATCAATATCTGGATAGGAATTCCATTTACCGTCATGCAGGTCACAGGAATTCTCCAGAGCATACCGGAGGAGATATACGAGGCTGCGAGAGTTGACGGCGCAGGCCCGGTAAAGATCTTCTTCAAGATCACTCTTCCTTATATGTTGTTTGTCACAGCACCATATCTGATAACAACATTTGCGGGAAATATCAACAACTTCAACGTTATCTACCTTCTGTCAAATGGAGCGCCTACTCCGGTTGGAAAGACTGCCGGAAAGACAGACCTTCTTGTCACATGGCTCTATAAGCTGACGGTTGATAACCAGTACTATAACTTAGGTGCTGTTATAGGTATCATGACATTCATAGTTCTCGCTGTTGTGTCACTGGTAACTTACCACAACACCGCATCATATAAAGATGAGGAGGGATTTCAGTAATGGCTAAATCAAATAATAATGAGATTAAAGCAAGAAGCAAATGGACACTGGGAGACATCGTGGTTCATATCATACTGGTAATCCTTTCGGTTATCTGGGTACTGCCGATCGCATGGATAATCATGATAAGCTTCAGAGGAGAGAAAGGACAGTATGTTTCAACTCTGTTGCCAAAGTCTTTGACTCTGGCGAACTACACAAAGCTTTTTACAGACACAGGTATCCTGAACTTTATGCAGATGTTCAAGAATACTTTGATAATAGCAATTTTCTCATGTATAATATCAACAGCGTTCGTGCTTGCAGTTTCATACTGTATGTCAAGAATGCGTTTCAGACTGAGAAAGCCATTTATGAATGTGGCACTTATACTTGGAATGTTCCCGGGATTCATGGCTATGATAGCAGTGTATTACATCCTTAAGGTTCTGGGACTTTCAGAAGGCTCACTCATCAGGGTTGCTCTGGTACTCGTATATTCAGGCGGTTCAGGACTTGGATTCTATATCGCCAAAGGATTCTTTGATACTATACCAAAGTCGCTGGAAGAAGCAGCATACCTTGATGGTGCTACAAGATGGCAGTCATTTACAAGGATAATCATACCACTCAGCCGTCCGATCATAGTTTATACGGTTCTGAATTCGTTCCTTGCACCATGGATTGATTTCGTGTTTGCCAAGGTTATATGCAGAGCCAACAAGGACTATTACACAGTATCCATCGGACTTTGGAACATGCTCGAGAAAGAGTATGTGTACAACTGGTTCAACTCATTTGCGGCTGGTGCAGTGCTGATATCCGTACCGATTATCATTCTCTTTATGTTAATGCAGAAGTGCTACAAGGATAGCATGTCTGGAGGCGTAAAGGGTTAAGGATAATATATGAAATTATTTGCAAAACCTAAGTGGAATGAGGAAAGCATATGCCAGCAATGAAGTATCTGAAAAAAATAATAACATGTGTGCTAACAATTACCCTTATAATAATATGTGGCTGCCAGGACAATAACACCCCCTCCAACCCGTCTAAGGCGACCACAGATGCAGAATATGAGTCTGCCATGCATATTGCGGAGACAACGCCGCTTGGAAGGTATCCGGAACAGCTCACCTATACCCTGGGCAAGCTGTCCGGTGCAAATAATTCAAATCTCCCACAGGGAGAAACGTATGAAAATAACGCATACACACAGATATTAAATGAAATCTTAAATGTGCAGAACCAGGATATATTTGAGGCTGCTGATGATCAGTATGATGACAATGTATCCATGGTGATAGCACAGAAGGATCTTCCGGATGTGATGATCGTCCAGGACATGGATGAGCTGCAGTATCTGGTGGAAAATGACATGATCGAGGATCTCACAGACAGTTATAACAACTGCATGAGTGAAACGGTAAAGAACATATATAAGAGTTATGGCAGCAGTATCATGGATGTGGTCACATTTGATGACCGTATCATGGCCATACCTGAGACAAATATATCAGATGGACCAAATCTGATATGGCTTAGAAAAGACTGGATGGATAAGCTGGGACTTGAGGCTCCGAGAACACTTTCGGATGCGGAGGAGATCATCAGGCAGTTTATTGAGAAGGATCCGGGAAATAATGGTGAAGGAAATACCGTAGGGCTGGTGGCAGACACAAGTCTCTGCGGCGGTTGTGGTTATAGCAGCGAGTACACGCTCGACATTGTATTTGCCGCATATGGGGCATTTCCAAAACAGTGGATAAAGGATGAGGACGGAAATGTTGTGTATGGTTCTGTACAGCCGGAGGCAAAGAAGGCTCTGGAGCATATACATGAGATGTACGAGGAAGGGATTCTGGATCAGAATTTCCTCATGCGGACAAGCAGCAACATAATAGAACTCATAGTGAATGGACAGTGTGGTTCGTTCTTCGGACCATGGTGGGCTCCAAATAATCCTCTCATGGACGCTGTAGCGGCCGATCCAACAGCAAAGTGGGAACCATATCTGCTTGCCACAGAGGAAAACGGCTCAACGAGTTATCACACTCAGGTTCCGTATGGCAACTTCGTGGTTGTCAAAAAGGGATATGAGCACCCGGAGATAGTGTGCAAGATAATAAGTGTGCTGTTTGACTATGTAAGATATGAGGATAAAGACAATCAGGCTATAAAGGATTACTACAAACTCAATGTGGATCCTACCGCAAGACCACTTGCGATGAACGTGGATTACAACAATGCACTTCAGATATGTTATGGCGAGCTGAACCATGTGTTCTCTGGCGTAAGGCAGCCAGATGATCTGAATCTGCTGGAACAGTCTTATTATGAAGCATGTGATTCATATCTTAAGAATGAAGACAATGCGTCATCGGAGGACTGGGCGGCATATACATCCCGTATAACTGCGTGCAAGATCCTCAATGATGCGCGTACAAATAAAGTCGAATCTCTGTACTTCGGGGAGACCGAGACCATGGTGTCAGACTGGTGGTACCTTGAGAATCTGGAGAGCGACACTTACCTGAAGATAGTTACAGGTGAAGCAGATCTGGATGAATTTGACAGTTTTGTGGACAATTGGTACAAGACCGGTGGAACAACGATCACCAAGGAAGTTCGAAGGGAGTGCCAGTAGATATGATAAGAGCAATAGTATTTGATTTAGATGATACATTATACGACTGCCTTCACGAGAATGATAAGGCAGTGGAAGACACTGTGAGATATGTGGCAAATGAACTTCTTCATATAGATGAAGTGACAGTGATGAAAGCCTTTGAAGAAGGCAGAGACATGGTAAAGGATCAGCTCTCTGCCTGGGATATGGCGGCGCAGCACAATAGGGTGCTGTACTTCCAGAAGATGCTGGAGATCCTGGGGGTATCACCATTTAGATATGACCTGCAGGTGTACAACTATTTCTGGAACAATTTCCTGAACAAGATATCCATATTCCCCGGGGCATTGGAGTTTATAGATGATATGAAAGCCAGAGGAATAAAGATTGGTATCTGTACAGATATGACTGCGCATATCCAGTTTAGGAAGATAGACAGACTTGGACTTACGGGCAGACTTGATGCAATGATAACAAGCGAGGAGGCTGGTATAGAAAAGCCGAACCGCAGGATGTTTGATATGATAGCTACAAAGCTGGGCGTAAAGAACGATGAGGTCATCTATGTGGGCGATAGCTACAAGAAGGATGTCATGGGAGCGAAAAATGCCGGAATGACACCAGTGTGGTATTTGTCACTGCAGAACAAGACGGACGAGGATGTACTGGCTGTGTCCAGCTATCCGGAACTTAAGAACATAGTGAATAGGGCGATATAAAAATGCCGGAGTGCGTGATAATTAACAATCACATACTCCGGCTTATTTTGTTTAATATCCGTATTTCTTTTAATTCCATACAAGGAAGGTGATAGTTATGACAAGGGTCACAGCCTCCGCCACAGCCACTGCACACCAGATTCCATTGATGCCAAACACCATAGGAAGCAATAAAACTGCTGCAAGCTGTATCACCAGTGTTCTGAGGAACGATATGCATAAATATTTTCATTTAAAGGTATGTGAAGGTGTTGTTTTGGGGCGGCCGTGTGGCTATAATAATAGACATGGGCTATGAAATTATAGATATATGTTATGGTTGACAGAAATCTATGCGGTGTGAAGAAGGTAGTCATGGCCAGGGAAGGAGTGTACACATATGGGTTTTTTAACAGGTAAGACAGCGATAATAACAGGAGGCGGACGTGCAGTCCTCAGCGATGGAAGCTGTGGATCCATCGGATACGGAATAGCGACAGCATATGCCAAGGAAGGTGCCAATCTGGTGCTTACAGGACGTAATGTCCAGAAACTTGAGGATGCAAAGGCAGAGCTTGAGAGCAAATATGGGATCAAGGTTCTTGCAGTCCAGGCTGATGTAAACGCAGGTGCGGACAACGAGAGCGTCGTCAAGAACGTTGTGGAGCAGGCAGTTAAGGAATTTGGAAGAATAGATGTGCTCATCAACAATGCGCAGGCATCTGCATCAGGCGTTACCATCGCAGATCACACAACAGCACAGTTTGACCTTGCCATATATTCAGGTCTTTACGCTGCATTTTACTATATGCAGGCATGCTATCCATATCTGAAGGAGACAAAGGGTTCAGTCATCAACTTTGCATCAGGCGCAGGCCTCTTTGGAAATTACGGACAGTGCGCATATGCGGCAGCGAAGGAAGGCATCAGGGGCCTTACAAGAGTTGCAGCTACAGAGTGGGCAGCTGATGGAATAAATGTCAATATAGTATGTCCTCTCGCATGGACATCACAGCTTGAGAACTTTGAGAAGGCATATCCGGATGCGTTCAAGGCAAATGTAAAGATGCCACCAATGGGACACTTCGGAGACGTAGAGAAGGAGATTGGACGTGCGTGCGTGGCACTCGCATCACCGGATTTCAAGTACATGAGTGGTGAGACCATCACACTTGAGGGCGCGATGGGACAGAGACCATAGAGCAGTCAATATATCAAATATGGCTTATGCTATGATAATAGAATATGATGTAGATGCGAAGCCTGGTTCGCGGCTTGCATAAAAAATGAGCGTAACACAATAATACCCATATGGGAAATGTGTTATGCTCATTTTGTTTAGCTGACTCAGTCATCAACTATATCTCAAAACAGATGGTTGTCCGCTTGTCGTTAATAAGACACAAGGTTTCTTAAAAAAATATGAAATATCTGCCATCATCCTTGAATAACCGTACTTGGAGTACTTATAATAGAACTTTGTTAAAGAAATCATGAGATGTCATGGGCAGTCGGTGCAAAATACTGCTCGATGCATAACATTTGCCGACCATATACACAGGAAGAGGTGTTTTATTTGGATACAAACTCAGAAAACAATCTGGATACACGGGGAGTCCCGATCATTGGCCTTACATCGGAGGAAGTAAGGGAACGGATCGACAATGGACAGACCAATCACACAGATATAAGTACGCAGAAGACTGTGGGGCAGATCGTCAAGTCCAATCTGCTCACATACTTCAATCTTATATTCCTCATACTTACGGTGCTGCTATGTATCGTTGGTTCATTCAGGAATCTGACTTTCCTGCCGGTCATCATAGGCAACACGGTTATAGGAATATTTCAGGAGCTGCGTGCCAAAAAGACTCTTGACAAGATGAGTATGTTAAATGCGCCGCATTCGATAGTTGTGAGAGACGGAGAACAGCAGCAGATACAATCAGAGGAACTGGTTAAGGACGATATCATCATTCTGTCGGCAGGCAATCAGATATGTGCTGACGCTACGGTGCTCAGCGGCAGTATATCGGTAAATGAAGCCCTGCTCACCGGTGAGTCAGACGAGATCAAGAAGAAATCAGGTGATGGACTCATGTCCGGAAGCTTTGTGGTGTCCGGACAGTGCTATGCCAAGCTTGACAAGGTGGGCAATGAGTCATACATATCACAGCTCACAGCCCAGGCGAAGGCCATGGGTGACGGCGAACAGTCAGAGATGATCAGGTACATCAACAAACTTGTAAAATGGGTTGGAATCATCATCATACCAGTGGGAATCATATTGTTCTGCCAGGCGTATATCATGAATGGAGAGACATTCAAGAAGAGTGTTGTATCGATGGTTGCGGCGGTTCTCGGAATGATCCCTGAAGGACTTTATCTGCTCACAACTGTTGCGCTTGCGCTCAGCACAATAAGACTTGCGAAGAAACAAGTGTTACTGCATGACATGAAGAGTATAGAGACTCTCGCGAGAGTCGATGTACTCTGTGTGGATAAGACCGGAACCATCACTGAGCCGGGTATGCAGGTTACAGAGCTGGTGATAAGCGGCAGATGCGGCGATGCCGAGATGGACAAGAGAGCATTTGCGCACTTGCTGGCGGATTACTCGGCGGTCATTGAGGACAACAATGCCACAATGGAGGCGATCAGAGCCTATGTGGCTAAGAATGAGATAGAGAAGGGCAGCAGGACACTGCTCAAGACACAGCCTTTCACATCGGCGAACAAATACAGTAAGGTGTCATTTGTCGAGGGAGACTATATGCTTGGTGCTCCGGAGTTTATAATGAAGGATAGGTATGAGGAGATATCCGAAGAGATAGAGGAGTACCAGAGCAAGGGATACAGAGTCCTTCTTATGGCGGAGTCAGGAGAGGATTCTATTGGTTCGGTAAGACCATTAGGAGGCATATCTCCTATTGGTTATATAGTGCTTTCAAATCCAATAAGGGAAAATGCAGAGAGCACATTTACATATTTCAAAGAGCAGGGCGTTGCCATAAAAGTCATATCCGGAGATAACCCTGCCACAGTATCAGAGGTGGCAAAGCGGGCAGGCATAGATGGAGCGGAGAACTATGTGGATGCTTCCACTTTGGCGTCTGAGAAGGATATAACTGAGGCTGTGGATAAATATACAGTATTTGGAAGAGTTACGCCTAAACAGAAGCAGCTCATAGTCAGGGCGCTCCAGAAACAGAAACACACGGTTGCCATGACTGGTGATGGTGTAAATGATATACTCGCAATGAAGGATGCTGATTGCAGTATTGCAATGGCATCTGGAAGTGAAGCGGCTGCGCAGGCGGCACAGACGGTGCTTCTGGATTCGGATTTCGGACGTATGCCATATGTGGTGTTTGAGGGAAGACAGGTGGTCAACAATATACAGAGATCAGCAAGCCTCTTCCTTGTTAAGAATATATTCTCACTGCTGATGGCCATATTCTCAGCGATATTTGCGATCACATATCCGCTGGAGCCATCACAGATATCGCTCATAAGCATGTTCACCATAGGATTGCCGGGATTCCTGCTGGCACTTGAGCCGAACAGGAATCGTATAGAGGGAAACTTTATGGTAAATGTCATGTTAAAAGCATTGCCTGCAGGACTCACGGATGTGTTGTCGGTCGGAGCACTTGTAATCTGCGGACAGGTCTTCAACCTCCCGAGTGAGGACATAGCCACAGCCGGCACAATGCTTCTTGCGGTTGTCGGATTCATGATAATAATCAAGATCAGCCATCCGTTCAACAAGATGAAGTATGGTGTACTTCTTATCAACATAATCGGACTGCTGTTCTGTGGCCTTTTCCTCGGCAGGCTGTTTGCCATAGAGTCGATATCCAACATATGTTTCCTGCTCATGGTTGTATTTGCATTTGCGGCGGAATCTATGTTCAGGTATTTGACATTGTTTGTTGAAAAGCTCAGCAGCTTCTTTGGAGACGAGAAGAACAGACGTAAGATCAGAAGAAAGATAAGGAAATATAACATTTTTAAGTAGAGAATTGTCCAAAAAAGAATATAATAAATATTAAGATATACTCATAAGAAGCAATATTGTTTTTTATGAGTATGTTTGTTTATAAGGATGATATGTACAACTTGGATAACAGGAGGTAAGCATGGCAAATTCAACTAAAAAAGCACTTGAGGTATCTCTGAAAAAGCTTCTTAAGGACAAGCCATTTGACAAGATAACAATAGCGGATCTCACCGGAGACTGCGGGATAAGCAGGATGACATTCTATTATCATTTTCAGGATATATATGAGCTTGCCGAGTGGGTGTGCATAGAGGATGGCAAGCAGGCACTGAAGGATAAGAAGACCTACGATACCTGGCAGGAGGGCATGATACAGGTGTTTGAGGCTGTGCTGGAGAACAAGCCATTTATCGCAAATATATACAGGTCGGTGGATAAGGCTAAGATAGAAAACTATCTGTATAAGCTGTCGTATCAGCTCATAGCGGATGTAGTAGAAGAGAAATGCGAAGGGGATAACCTCTCGGAGGCTGATAAGCAGTTCATAGCAGACTTTTACAAGTATGGATTTGTGGGGATTATGCTTGACTGGGTAGACAAGGGGATGAAGGACGATTATCATAAAATAGTGGAGCAGCTTAGCACCACGCTTCGTGGAAATATAGCAAATTCTATTCATAATTTTGAAATCGAGATGTAAAAGCAGAGGACGGATCAGGATAAAGAAATCTATTACTGTGAGATATGCGGGGAGAGCGCTTATGAGTCAAACATCAGATATGAAAAAGAGATTGCCAGGGATAATATTGATAACGGGGGGAATCGTGCTGGTTGCGATGGTCATCCAGGCGGTCATACTCAGCTTTATCAATAACAGGAGTTTTGACAGGACCTCGCAGGTGCTGTTGGATCAGGTCAGCAATGTAATCGAGAAGAATAAGGCAAGTGAGGAAGATCTGATAGACTCCCTCAAGGAAGATTATATGGTCAGGGCTAAGGCTGTGGCGTATATAGTTGATGCAAAGCCTGAGGTGGCAAATGATGTGGAGGAGCTCCGCAAGATTGCTGCACTTATATCTGTTGATGAGGTGCATTTGTTTAATACGGATGGCGTGATATATGCTGGTACCAATCCCGAATATTTTGGATATAGCTTTGATTCCGGGGAGCAGATGGCGTATTTTAAGCCTATGCTGGATGATAAGAATCTCACCATGTGTCAGGATGTCACTCCGAACACATCAAAGGGTAAGAAGATGATGTATGCAATAACATGGAACGACGATGGAACCAAGATGATACAGGTTGGAATCGAGCCGAGAAGACTTCTGAATGAAGTAAAACAGAATGAGATATCCACGGTGGTTGCCAATATGCCTATGTATGATGGACTGAGTGTTGTAGTGGCAGATGGCGAATCGGGAGAAATATATGGATGTTCATATGAACCGGTAGTAGGGCTTACTCTTGATGAGATCGGCATTTCGGTGACTGATGATATGCTGCCGGACGATGAAGACAGTTTTACAGGCATAAGAAGGATTAATGGATTTAGAAACAGATGTGTATTCCGAAGATCCGGAGAGTATGTGATCGGGGTCATATATAGAATGGATGTGAATAGCCGGAGTAATATGGCAATCATGGTTATCATGGCACTGTATCTGTGTTTTGCCGCCGGCCTGGTGGTAAGCATGGTGATGAAGGTGATACATGCGAATCGGGAGAGAAATGAACAGCTGTCAATATTGACATCCATGTCGGGGATGTATTACAGCATGCATATGCTTGATCTTAGGCATGATACATTTGCCCTCTATACCGCAGGAGACCTGATACTTAGGGCTGGTGAGCGGGCAGCAGGGGCGAAGGAACTTATGAGGAAGATCGTTCATAAGGTGGTTGTGGATGAACATCAGGCAAGTGCCCAGGAATTCATGGATCTGGATAGTCTGGGGGACAGACTGATCAGGAAAAAGATTGTATCAGGTGAGTTCATGGTGAAGGATCTTGGATGGTTCAGACTGTCATTTATATCGATAGATGTTGACGAGGACGGACGTCCTTTAAAAGTCATATTTACCACCAGAAACATAGATGAAGATAAGAAACGGGAGCAGAAGCTGATAAGACGATCTTATACAGATGAGCTCACAAAATGTTATAACAGGAACGCATATATAGATGATGTCAGGGAGCTGCCGGGAGATTCTGTATATGTGTATGTGTCCATGGATGTAAATGGGCTTAAATTAGTGAATGATACCCTGGGACATGCGGCTGGAGATGAACTGCTTCAGGGTGCTGCCGACTGTATGGAGCAGTGTTTTGGAAACTATGGTAAGGTGTACAGGATGGGCGGTGATGAATTTGTGGCCATCATTTTTGTAAATACCAGGAGGCTGAAGAGAGTGCAGCAGGAATTTGATGACGTTGTGGGTGGATGGTCCGGACAGCTGGTGAAATCCATATCAATATCATGTGGCTATGTGTCAAGTGATGAGAAGGACTGGGAGTCATTTGACGAGATAGTAAAGGCTGCAGATGAGAGAATGTACGAGAACAAGGCGGCATATTACAGGCAGAAGGGCGTCGACAGAAGGTATCACTAGAGTACATATGCAATATAAAGTTATACAAAATGAGTGGAATGATAAAAATTTTATCATTCCACTTTTTTTGTAAATATGAAATAAAAATTGGGTAAGCTATTATAGGGACATGAGATGGAAATAGACGGCAGACTGAAAGGAGAATTGCTTATGTCAAAGAAGAAATTGGGAATCGGGATAGCAGCGGTGGCAGCAGCCGGCGCAGGAGCAGCAGCTCTCACAGTTAAAAATCGTAATAAGGCAAAAGTTCAGAAGGAGAAGGCTGCGGCTGAACATGCTGAGTACCGCAATACGGAGCGCGGAAAGCATGAGAAGAACAGTAAGGGAATCTATTATACAAATGGAAACTATGAGGCATTTGCCAGACCGAGAAAGCCGGAGGGCGTGGATGACAAGAACGCATATATAGTGGGAAGTGGTCTTGCATCACTGGCAGCAGCTTGTTTCCTTGTACGTGACGGACAGATGGAAGGCTCACACATCCATATTCTTGAGGCTATGGATATAGCGGGCGGTGCGTGCGATGGAATATTTGATCCTGCCAGAGGCTACGTCATGAGAGGTGGACGTGAGATGGAGAACCATTTCGAGTGCCTGTGGGATCTGTTCAGAAGTATACCTTCCATAGAGACACCGGGGGTATCGGTTCTTGACGAGTATTACTGGCTGAACAAGGAGGATCCAAATTATTCACTGTGCAGAGCAACAGTGAACAGAGGCAAGGATGCCCACACAGATGGCAAATTCAATCTGAGCCAGAAGGGCTGTATGGAGATCATGAAGCTCTTCATGACAAGGGATGAGGATCTGTATGACAAGACGATAGAGGATGTATTCGATGATGAGGTATTTGATTCAACATTCTGGCTGTACTGGAGGACGATGTTCGCATTTGAGAATTGGCACAGTGCACTGGAGATGAAACTCTACTTCCAGAGATTCATACATCACATCTCAGGACTTCCGGATTTCTCAGCACTCAAGTTCACAAAGTACAACCAGTATGAGTCGCTGATCCTTCCGATGGTGAAGTATCTTGAGGCTGCGGGCGTGACATTCCAGTACAACACGGAGGTCACAAATGTCATATTTGATATGAGAGACGGCAAGAAGATAGCAAAGACCATCGAGTGCAGGGTAAATGGAGCTGAGAAGGGTATTCCGCTCACTGAGAACGATCTTGTATTTGTCACAAATGGAAGCTGCACGGAGGGAACTATCTACGGAGACCAGAATCATGCGCCAAATGGTGATGCAGAGGTGAGAACAAGCGGCTGCTGGAGCCTGTGGAAGAACATAGCTGCGCAGGATCCTTCATTTGGCCATCCAGAGAAGTTCTGCTCTGATATATCAAAGACAAACTGGGAGTCAGCAACAGTCACAACGCTTGACGACAAGATCATCCCATACATCGTGGATATCTGCAAGCGTGACCCTAGAACCGGAAAGGTTGTCACGGGTGGTATTGTGAGCTGTCAGGATTCAAGCTGGCTGATGAGCTGGACCATCAACAGACAGGGACAGTTCAAGACCCAGGACAAGGATAAGGTGTGTGTATGGGTATATGGCCTGTTCACAGATGTTCCGGGCGATTATATCAAGAAGCCTATGAAGGACTGTACCGGTAAGGAGATCACGGAGGAGTGGCTCTATCATCTGGGTGTGCCAGAAGATGAGATCGAGGAACTGGCCACAAACAGCGCAGTCTGCGTGCCAACTATGATGCCATATATCACCGCGTTCTTCATGCCTAGAGCAAAGGGCGACAGACCAGATGTAATTCCGGACGGATGCACCAACTTTGCATTCCTCGGACAGTTCGCCGACACCCCTCGTGACACAGTGTTCACCACAGAGTATTCTGTCAGAACTGCCATGGAGGCTGTGTATGGACTTCTCGGCGTGGACAGAGGTGTTCCTGAGGTGTGGGGAAGTGTGTACGATATCCGTGAACTGCTGGACAGCAGTGTGAAGCTCATGGATGGCAAATCTCCGCTTGAGATAAATCTTGGACCTCTGAACAAGCTCAAGAGACCTATACTTAAGAAGATCCAGGGCACGGTGATTGAAAAGGTACTGAGAGACCACGATATTATAAAAGAGGGTATGCTGTAGGTTGAAGTTAATATAGAGTAATAAGAAAGTTCCATGTGTCTGCACGGTGCAGATGCATGGAACTTTTTATGTGGTGAAGACACTAAGAAATTGACTTTTTCAGTGTATAAAAATATACTTTTGGATATAAAAGATATGAGAGAGAAGTAAAGATGAATAAGATAGAGATAAACGACAAATGGATGCAGAAAACCAGTGTTGTGTGGCTCGGTGCCATGCTGTGCTGCCTGCTGTGGGGAAGTGCATTTCCGTGTATAAAGATAGGTTATGGACTGTGGAATATAGAGAGTGCAGACACTACGGTACAGATACTGTTCGCAGGTATGCGATTTGTGCTGGCGGGAATTCTTGCCGTGATATTTGGAAGTCTGCTGGAAGGAAGATTCATCAGGCCGGAGAAGGGCTGCGCCGGCAAGATAGCGTGGCTTGCGATGCTGCAGACAGTCATGCAATACCTGTTCTTTTATATAGGACTCGCACATACAAGCGGAGTCAAGGCGTCTATCATAGAGGCAGTAAATGTATTCGTTGCCATCATAGTGTCGGGATTCATATTCCATCAGGAAAATGTCACTGCAAAGAAGATGCTTGGCTGTTTGGTTGGATTTGCGGGAGTTGTACTTATAAACATGAATGGAATGAATTTCCATATGAGCTTGTCAGGTGAGGGTGCTATATTCCTTTCGACAGTGGCTTATGCATTTTCATCTGTGTTCCTGAAGAGATATTCGGCAAAACACAATCCGGTCATGCTCAGTGGCTACCAGTTTATAGTTGGCGGAATTATTCTGTCGGCTGCCGGTTTTGCCAAGGGAGGCAGACTCAGCACCGTATCCACAGGTGGAGTTTTGATGCTCATATATCTGGCTCTTGTATCGGCGGTGGCATATTCTCTGTGGGGAATGCTGCTCAAGTACAATCCCATATCCAGAGTTGCAGTATTTGGATTCATGAATCCGGTGTTCGGCGTGATACTGTCGGCATGGCTGCTCCGCGAGGGCGCGCAGGCGCTTGGCCCGATAAGCCTGGTGTCGCTGGTTTTGGTGTGCGCAGGAATATACATAGTGAATAAGTAGGGACGTTCCTGGGAGGTTAATATGAAGATGACAACACTTTGTTACATAGAGAAAGATGGAAGATACCTGATGCTCCACAGGACAAAGAAGGAGAAGGATATTAATAAAGGCAAATGGATAGGCGTGGGTGGACATGCCGAGGAGGGCGAGAGTCCGGAGGACTGCCTTCTGAGGGAGATCAAGGAGGAAACTGGGCTGACACTTACTTCATACAGATTCAGAGGTCTGGTGACATTCATAAGCAATGAGTGTGAGAATGAGCTTATGTGCCTGTTTACCGCAGATGGATTTGATGGGGAAGTTCAGATATGCGATGAGGGGGATCTTCAATGGATAGATAAAGAAATCGTGCCAATACTTCCGACGTGGAGCGGGGATGCGATATTTCTGAAACTGCTGCTTGAAGGAGAGAAGAGATTTTTCTCACTCAAGCTCGTATATGAGGGAAGCGAGCTGGTGGAGCACAGGCTGGAATTTTATTGATAATGAATATGAGATATAGTGAAGGGGAATATAATCGCGAAAAACAGCACTGGGATTTATAGTGTCTTGCATGGGATGGGGAATAATTCCCCTTCTTGGAGATGATGTACATGTCATAAGTGTACCGAGAATTGTGCTTAGCCTATTTGGCATTATGGGAATAGTCGCGATGGTAAAGAGCGTGAAGGATTATATAGCGGTGAAGAATGGCAAAGCACCTGAAGTGCAAGATCGCGGCAGATCTTCGCAGTACCAGTATGAGGCAAATGCGCGTATGGCGATGTCCTGGGATGGAAATGGTGCAATGGACAATCCGGTCACGGATTTCTACAGAGAACATAAAGAGGGCATAGACACGACCATAAGAACTGTACAAAAGGGAAGGAATATTGCGGGAAATATAGTCATGATCGCGGTAGGGGGGGATGTTCACATTTTCAGCTCTGCTCATGATAGGTGGCAATATCTTAGTTCTCATGGCAAACAGGGATTCAGGCACGGTATCTTTGTCGGCTTATATAATGCCAATCGTGATGGAGGGAATATTTCTGGCAGTTGGAATATTTGTGATAGTAAAAGGAGTAAAAGGTTTGCTTGGAAAGTGATTCGTGACAAAAGGAACGTCCCCACAAGAATGCCCACAAGAATGGAGGATTATATATGACTTACAAAAAGAATGTTTCAAATATGGTGATTGCCATTGTGTGTGTCGTATTGTTTGTTGTGACTGCGTTTTATTGTGTGCCGAGATTTTCTTTGCTTTCGTCGAATGCATTGCCGGCAACGGTTGCGGATGCGGACAAGCATGGGACAAGCGGCTATGCAGTATTAAAGGTCGACGAAGCCAGGGAGGATGGAGGAACGATATTCTTCCACTATTATTATCCCGGAAGCAAGTCGCATCTAAAACAGGATGAAAAGGTGCTGGTAAGTGGTAACATCGTATTTATGGATGAATCGACAGAACAGGGAGTGAATGCAGACCTGATTATCGGAACAAAGACACCGGTGCTTATATGTTTGATTTTATCCTTGCTGGGGTTGGTTGGCGCAATCTGCCTGTTGCCATCAGCAATTCGCAATTTCCGTAGTAAACCATGGAGTCGTGATGAGGAGATAGAAACGAAGAGCAAATCGGTGAATGCATTCTATACGGCTGAGATTTTGGCACTTGTAGTTGCTTTGATTTTCTTTGTGGCGGGTATGACGCAGGTGGTCGGATATGCCTGCGCGAAGAATCATACAACAGGAACTGTAACATATCAAAGTTCTCGGCTGAGCTCCAATCATGTCAAGGTATATAGCGGAAATGATGTCAGAAATTACAAATCACTTTATGGGAAAGGCATTCGGTCAACTTATACGGTGCTGCAGATTAAGGCGGATTCACCGGTCAATGGTGCCAATGTGTTCTGGTATGAGGGAAATTGCAGTATTCTGGGCAGTAAGAATGTTTATATTGGCTATAATGATAATTCCATGTCAGTCTTATCACAGTTTGAACTGGTGATGACGCTCATAAGCGGTGCATTTTTATTATTCCATGCAGTTTCAGCACGGTTGCTCAGTAAGAAAAATCCATATGGCGGGAAGCTTTTCTGGTTTTTTAAATAATGTAGAATTGTGCGATAGAAGTCCGGGAACACTCGGACTTCTTCTTATTTTGATAGAATCGACATGTGTGGCTATTAAAAACGTAACAAATCTACTACCAGTAATGGAAAAAATGTGATATCACAGCGATACAAGGCCGGAAAAAATGCAAAGACAAAGCCGACAAGGTCGGAAAAAGTGCTGAAACAATGCTAGAATAGACCATAAAAAATGTGGTATACTATCAGAGAAAGGACGGTGTGATAATGTTTCGATTTGCAATGAATGATCTGTTACAGTGGAAAGGGAAGAAAAATAGAAAACCTTTAATTATAATGGGAGCCAGACAGGTGGGAAAGACCTGGTTGATGAAGGAATTTGGAAAGAACTGTTATGAGAAAACAGCATACATTTCTTTTTATAACAACCAACGTATGAATGCGGTTTTTGAAAATGATTTTGATATTGAACGAATCATAATGAATTTAAATATTGAGTCAGGAGTAACAATTACTCCAGGGAATACATTGATTATTCTTGATGAGATCCAGAACACACCAAAAGCTTTAGAATCCTTGAAATATTTCTGCGAAGAAGCACCAGAATACCATATTATAGCAGCAGGGTCACTGCTGGGAGTGGCAATTCATGAGGGAGTGTCGTATCCGGTTGGTAAAGTCGATTTGTTGGATCTATATCCGCTTAACTTTAGAGAGTTTTTATATGCTATGGGCGAGAAAAAACTGGCAGATGAATTAAAGATAAAAGACTATTCCATTATTGATAATTTTTCTGACAAATACCTTTTCTGGTTAAAAAACTATTATTACACGGGAGGAATGCCTGCGGTAGTTGATGCTTTTCGACTAGACAAAGATTATACAGAAGTAAGGCAGATTCAAAGCGATATATTAAGACAGTATGAAGGGGATTTTGGAAAGCATATTGAAAGCAGGGTGCTTCCAAGAATCAGAATGGTGTGGAATTCTATCCCAATGCAGTTGGCAAAAGAAAACAAAAAATTCTTTTTTGGTCAGATAAAAAAGGGGGCTCGTAGCAGCGAGTTTGAAATAGCAATTCAATGGCTGCTTGACTGTGGACTGATTTATAAAGTTAATCGTGTAAATGAACCTCATATGCCTCTAAAAGCATATCAAAGCATGAATGCGTATAAATTGTTTATGCTGGATGTCGGATTGTTGGGGGCATTAAGTGAGTTGCCAGCGACATCCATATTGGAAGAAAATGATATTTTTATAGAATTTAAGGGTGCGCTTACAGAGCAATATGTGTTGCAGCAGTTGATTTCAGATACGCCGTACACACCATATTACTATGGGACAGAAAAAGCTACGTTTGAACAGGATTTTTTGATCCAAAAAGAGGCTGCAATTATACCTATTGAAGTAAAGGCAGAAACGAATATAAGGTCGCAGAGTCTAAAAGCATATTGCGATAAATTCCATCCTGAGAAAGCTGTACGTTTTTCAACTCTAAAGTATATGGATCAGGAATGGATGGTAAATATACCACTATATGCGGTATGTAATTTGTAAATTTTGGTTTGAAGGAGTGACAATATATGAAGTATTTATATTTGCATGGACTAGGGCAAAAACCAGACAGTTGGAATAGAGTAATAAAAGAAACGAAGGTATCGGAAAGTAGTGTCAAATTTAGTTTGGCAGAGATGTTAGAAGGAAAATCTGCTACATATAAGGAATTATATTCGGCATTCTCATCAGAATGTGACAAGGTGAACGATGAAATTGTCTTATGTGGGCTTTCTCTAGGCGCTGTTTTGGCACTTAATTATGCGATAGACCACCCAGATAAAGTAAAGTCGCTCGTATTAATTGCAGCACAGTATAAAATGCCTCAAAAATTATTGAAAGTTCAGAATATGTTGTTTCATCTTATGCCGAATTCGGCATTCAGTAAAATGGGTTTCAAAAAAGCGGATGTTATCAGCCTGTGCGGGACGATGGCTGAATTGGATTTCAGTGACTCCCTGCATAAGGTGTCTTGTCCGGTATTGCTCATTTGTGGGGAAAGGGACACTGCAAACAAAAAAATTTCAAAAGAACTTTGCCAATATTTGAACAACGCCTGTTTCCATGAACTTGCGAAAACAGGTCATGAAGCAAACATAGAAGCTCCGGAAGAGTTGGCGATCGTGTTGCAGAGATTTTATGATAATATCAGATAAAATTCAGTGGTGCGCCCAGACAAGGGCATGTGGTGATGTGAATTTATGGAGGAAGATATGGACTGGTTAAATATATTCGGACTGATAATGATTGCAGTTATTATGATACCCAATATTATTTTTGCAGTTAGATGCAAAGAGGGATTTCAAAACAAATGGAGCAATAAATATGTTGAGGTTGTAGAACAGATAGGAAGGTTTGGCTGCTTTGGTTTTATGATAATTAACATTCCTGGAACATGGTTCGGGTGGTGGTCTGACGAAGCATTTGCCATATACCTTATTGTGGACGCGATATTAGTAGTGTTGTATTGTGCAATTTGGATAATTTGCTTTAAGAAGAGCAGCATATTCAGAGCACTGGCGCTATCTGTTATTCCCTCAGTTTTGTTCTTGTTTAGTGGAATTATGAGCAGATCAATTCTGTTGCTTATCGCAGCAATATTGTTTGCGCCAAGCCATATTCTGCTTTCGTATAAGAACGCAAAATGATATTGGTCAACTTCAAGTTTGATGGACTGGTGATACACGGAAAATACTATTAGAGCAGGTAACAGGCAGGTGGTCATATAACAGACGGCCTGCCGTTTTTGGTGTTTATATTATATATGAATGTGGACTCCCCTAGAAGATATTTTGGCGTATGTTAACCCAAAAATCTTTTAGACGATTGCATAGTATCATGTTGTTGGAGATAATAGAAGATATTTAGGGATACAATAACCGAAATATCTTTTGGGAGAAAATGTCATGGTAAAAGAAATTAAAAGAGATTACTATTTAGAACAACTTATAAATCGTGAAGGAAATGGTCTGGTTAAAATTGTAACAGGAATAAGAAGAATTGCGACGTGTTTGTAACGGGAAGTAATGCAAAGTTTTTATCCAGAGATATAGCTACTGAATTTGGCGGCAGAGGGGATGAGGTTCATATGTACCCTTTGAGCTTTTCGGAATTTATGAGTTGCTATGATGGATAAATAGTAGGTGAAGTATGAAAAAGAAATATATAATAATATGTATGTTATTTATTATATTGATTGTTTCTGGATATCCTTATGTTAAAGCGGAAGTATTGACGCTAAAATATGGAACAGAATTTGATTTAGAGAGCTTTGAAATGATTGAAGATATTTCATATTGCAAGGTGTTAGAGTATGACAAACAAAAAGCTAAAGTGCTTTATGTATGTAAAGGTGAACTTTCCTTTTTAGTAACATATCAAAAAAATAGTGACTGGAAGGTTGAAACTTGGGAGAGTATTTGGTCAAAATCAGGAAGTGCGGATAGTTTCAGGTGGTTATTATATCATTGACCTCATCGGTGCCACCGTGAAATATGTTTTATTAGCTTTCATTATGTTAATAGTTGAATTTGCTTTTTGTAAGCAATTATGCAAAAGGTAAATGATATAATCAATTAGGTTATTGGATTTGTATAGGACAATATACTAAAGTAGGGGAAAGATTTATCGTTTAATCAATCATTTGTTGCAAAAATCAGAAGCATTTCAATCAGTTCACCATGTCGCTTTTATTTTGTGTTATACTGTTTTGTATAATTTTCTTGGTCTCCGCTGCCGCTCTTCGTTCCACTACGGTCGGTTCAGAGCAGATGTCCACTGGACATCTTGTGTCCTTGTATTTGCCCTTATCAGAGTTCGTAAACACTGATGGGATGATATAACATAAGGGAAAGCTCACCTGCGATAAATCCAGTGTTTTCAAGGACTTGCTGAGAATTTAATAACAAAATATAACAGTTATTAAATCCCTTAAAACAGGTGAAATCTCAATCGGAATTGGTAAATGAGGTGAATTTATGATGTTACATTCATATCCGTTATTAATATCTATATATAAGGGAGAGGGACGAATGTTAATTGTTCCGCTTATTGACCATATTGCAGGATATTCGATTGATTCAGATTGGTTCATAAATTTATCAGATTTGGACAATGCTGTTTCTGTCGGTGAAGGTGTAAAAAGTGCTATTGATTACATAAGAAACAGTCCTTTATCTTCGCTGACGCCTAATGAGCGAAAAGAAAATGCTGCATGGAAGAAAAATACGAAATATAGAAGCCGAGTAGCTTTTTGGAAAAATAATCATTATGTTCGTGTTAAAATCACTGAAGATAATCAGTATATAATACATTCGATGAAAAAATCACATAAAAGACAATATGCATATGATGAAATCATCAAAGAATTTATACTATTTGCTGATGCAGATGCTGAGGAAATAGGCAAAGCGGTTATTGAGTCTTTTATGGAATCAGAACGATATTACAACATGGGTTAGAGTTTGGTTGTAATAATATATCATACATGATATTGGGAGCTTATGCTGAGCCTATAAGTATAAATTACAGGAGGGTTCAAATGGGATTATTTGATAGATTTAAGAGGACATCAAAGGAAAGTTTATTAGGATATTTGCAAAATAGCATTTCAGATAATTCTAGTCTGGAACACATAGTAAGCGTGTTTGAAGAGATGTGTAATATGCCACTTAAAGAAGATATGATTTTATTTGAAACAGGAACCTATTCTTTTACAGGAAAACCTATGTTTAACTTTTCTTTGGTTAGACAATTTCCTAATGATGAGGAAGAGTATTATCAAATTCACGTGGATGTGTTATATATTCCAACGGAAGAAAATAAAGATTTTCAACGAACTATATGGAATGAGGACATTGAAGAAGATATATTCAGCTATATCAAAAAGACTCCTGAGTTTAATTTCTGTAAAGATAAGGTATTCAGCAAAATAGAAATATATTTGGATGAAACCTAACGTGAAAATCGGAATTTTATGAAATGTTAAGAGGAAGCTAATGAGAATGATGGTAGAAAAAAAGAAATCAATAGTTTTAATTATTATTTTACTTACAATTGTTGTTATTTTTATTTGTGGTCGATATTATTTTGCACACAATAAAAGTTATAAAAATGAGGCAATTGAAAAAGGTGATTATATATATCTTAATGGAGTTAGATATTCTCAAACATCGAAACTAGGAAATTATAAAATATCAAATGTGGTAATTTGTACATCTGACAGTGGGAGAAAATTATATGAGATAGAAGAATATCCTGATTATGAATATATCGCGGGATATTATGCATGGGACGGCGTAATATATAAAAAAGATGAAACAGACTGGTAACTTCCAGTTTGGAGAATTGAAAAAAATGGAATTTACCTATTAAGACATATAAACTGTTGACAATAAAGCTCCTATATAGTATGTTTTTAATAAACTACTATATAGGAGCTTTTGTATGGAAATGAATGGAGGATTTCTTGT
>ENA-OYXY01000120-OYXY01000120.1-human-gut-metagenome-genome-assembly--contig:-NODE-120-length-40123-cov-6.867850_pt1 | contig 40123 bp, 24 predicted proteins | sample MGYA00244058_ERZ653438 | MGnify/ENA primary metagenome ERZ653438 (study PRJEB26926, sample SAMN06165026) | human gut metagenome | biome: ENVO:00009003; feature: ENVO:2100002; material: ENVO:00002003... | reverse complement strand
CAAGGCTATTCGTCGGCAGCGTCAGATGTGTATAAGAGACAGTGATGGTATTGGGAGACAACAATGCCTCTCATTTCTGGAATTTTGTTTTGGATAAGGAAGGAAAGACATACATTGCAAATCTTCCTTATGAAGAAGTATGGAGCAAAGCGGAAGAATATAGCATTTCGAGGGGAAAAATGTACCGGGCAACCTATAGTATTGATAAGGAGGCGGTACGGAAACTGGGGAAATATTCCGATGTTTACCCGGCATTCCGACGTCCGTTCTTCCGCGATGTCACTGCACTTTATACCGGTAACAGGAATTGGACTGTAGCTCTTCCGGATTCTTTGCTTTCCGGACAGTTTCGTGAGGGGGATATGGTGTATTTGTGCCTTGCCAACAGACTACAATGGCAACCTATAGGATATACTTTCTTTAAGAAGCGGGAGGCTCGTTTTGAGGATGTGGGAGGCGGGGCGGTCTTTACGCTGGCTGCCTGGAACGGAAAGGAATACGCTGCAGTATCTTCTCCTTTTCTTCTGGAGCGTGAAACCGGAAAGATACGGTTCATTGTTCCGGAAGCTGAAAAGCAGGAATTGGTCTTGTATAGGAAGTGCCATCTTACTTTGAGTGTTCTTTTCAATGACCGGATGATTGGGGGAGTAGTGGAAGGAAGCGACCGGGCAGACTTTGGGTGGAAGGATACTCTACTTTTGATAAAGGAGGCTCCGTATCGGCTATATACTGTGGCCCGGTTGAAGTCTGATAAACCGTATCGGTATATGCGCTATAAGGGTGCTGACGGATGTTTCTGTAATATCTCGGAACTGGCTTTTTATGAGAATACGGAAGATACCATACCTCTATATGGGGAAATCATAGGTACTCCGGGAAGTTTTGAAGACAATACACATGAATATTTGAACGCATTTGACGGTAATCCGGATACTTCATTTGATTATATACATCCGGATGGAGGATGGACCGGGATGGACTTTGGAAGTCCCCATCGTGTGGAGAAGGTGGTGTATACTCCTCGTAATGAGGTGAATTTTATTTATAAAGGTAATTTGTATGAATTGTTTTATTGGGGTGGAGGAAAATGGAATTCTGTCGGGCGGCAAATGGCTGTGTCAGATTCTATTGTCTATTCAGGGTTTCAAGGTGCTTTATTTTATCTGAAGAATCACACAGCCGGTAAAGATGAACGGATTTTTGAATATAAAGACGGGAAACAAATCTTTTGGTGAATTATAGAATACTATTGAATATTTGATAGATAGAATGAATAATGTACGTAATCTATTGACTGGAAGTTTGGTCTACATTGCTTGTATAGTTTTATTGTCTTTGGCATGTAACGTTTCTTCCGGACTTCCTGTAGCTGATGTTATAGGGCAATGGCTCTATTTCGATAAAAGTGCATTGGTAGTTGCAGGATGTCTGTTGATGGCTGGATTGATGATGGAAAAAAGGTATTTTCTTTTTATACCGGTTTCGTGGGTATTGGTAATGCTGGGGGGCATTGAGGCTGTTTGGGGATTGAGGCAGCTTTATGGTTATGCTGTGTCCAACCATTCCTTGTATGTATTGACAGGTTCTTTCTTCAATCCGGGGCCTTATTCCGGCTATTTGGCCATGATACTTCCGGTCTGTCTGTATCAATGGCTGACCAAGAGGGGGGAGATTCTCTGCTCTGACCGGAATGATGGAAGAAGATGGGAAAAGGTGATGGATAAGGCTGGAACTATGGTCGCTGGTGGTGTGATGCTGCTTATCCTTTGTGTGCTTCCGGCAGGAATGAGCCGTTCGGCATGGTTGGCGGCAGGAGTTTCCTGTCTGTGTGTATATGCTTGGCATATGGATTGGACGGATAAGTTCAGATTATTATGGCAGCAGCAAAGGCAGCGTGTGGTGATGGTAGTGGTCGGTGGATTCTGTGTCTTGCTATTGGCGGGCTATTTACTGTTTGTCTTGAAACCCGATTCTGCACGTGGCCGTCTTTTCATGTGGAAGATAACTTGTCGTGCCATTGCAGAAAAGCCGTTGACCGGATATGGGATTCATAATTTCGCAGCAGCCTATGGAAATGCGCAGGAAACTTATTTTGCAGCAGGTGATTATGAACCGTGGGAGGAACGTGTGGCGGGAAGTCCGGAATATGCATTCAATGAATATCTGCAGGCTGCGGTCGAACTGGGCATTCCTTTGGCGGTATGTCTATTGGTTGTGGTCGTGCTGTGTTTGTATAGGGGAGTCCGTAAAGGACGTTATGGTATTTGTGGGGCTATTCTTTCTTTGATGATATTCTCTTTTTCCTCCTATCCGCTACAACTTCCGGTATTTATCGTTACATTTGGAGGATTGCTTGTGGCGTGCTTGTCCGGTGCCGACCGTTGGCAATGGTTGGGGCTGGCTGTATCAGTAGGCATCATTGGCGGTTTTCGCCTGAAGAATGACTTGCAAGTGGAGCAGGCCTGTCGGGAGTGGATGAATGCGCGGGTGCTGTATAATGCAGGTGCGTATCAATCGGCAGAGAAAGAGTACGGGCGCCTTTATCCTCTGTTGAGGGACCGGGCATCTTTCTTGTTCGAATATGGGCATGGATTGCACAAGCAGCAGCAGTTCAGTAAATCCAACCGTATTTTGAAAGAAGCTTTACAGCGTAGTTGTGACCCCATGATACTGAATGTGATAGGCAAAAACTATCAGCAGATGGGTGATTGCTTGTCAGCGGAAGACTGGTTTATCCGTTCCACCCATCGTTTGCCGGGACGTATTTATCCCTATTATCTGCTTGCGAAGCTTTATGCGGAACCAAGCTTCAGGCAACCGGACAAGTTTGAAAAAATGAAGTGGATGGTATTGACGAAAGAGCCGAAAGTGCATTCTACGGCAATACGACAGATGAGGGAGGAAATAAAAAAGATTCAGCTTATTTTTGTCCATATCAAAAAAGATGAATAAAAACGGAAAGTGTTAATAATGAGCGAACTAATTGCTAAAGTGCTATGAAAAAAGTGTCCACATGCAAATATCGGTTCGTTTTTTTGAAACGATTAATTTTGTCAATTTATAATTGAGTATGAATATGAAGACACAGAACTATCGATACCTGCTATGCATGGCCGTTGCCCTGCTTGCCGCCTGCTCCGATGCCGGAAAGGGAAAAGAGTCCGAGGAAGGGGTGGCAACCGTCCTGCCAAGTGAAAGCAATGAAGTGACCGTGAAAGTCCTGAAGCGGGCGACCTTTGAGCATGAACTGGTGAGCAACGGAAAAGTTACCGCCGGTGCCATGGCGGATTTGCGTTTTGAGACCACCGGTGTAGTGGCACACATCTACGTGAAGAACGGTGACCCGGTGCGCAAAGGGCAGAAACTTGCCGAACTGGATAAGTTCCGCCTGAAGAACAAGACCGCGCAGGCCAAGGATGCTCTGGACAAAGCGGAACTTGAGTTGCAGGATGTATTGATAGGGCAAGGCTATCCGGTGGGGGATGCCTCCAAAGTACCTGCTGACATCATGAAGCTGGCCCGCGTGAGGAGCGGTTACGACCAGAGCCTCGCCCAGTATGAGCTTGCCGCGTATGAAGAGGAACACGCCACGCTGGTTGCGCCTTTTGACGGGGTAGTGGCGAACCTGTTCTCCAAACCGTTCAACGAGGCAAGTACCTCGGAAGCCTTCTGCTCCATTATCGGCACTCAAGGTATGGAGGTGGACTTCACGGTGCTGGAAAGCGAACTGCCGTTGATAAAGAGTGGCGACAAGGTGATTGTTACCCCTTATTCGGATGCCGGCTTTAGGCAGGAGGGGCGCATCACCCAAATCAATCCTCTGGTGGATGACAAGGGGATGGTTAAGGTGAAGGCTGCCGTCAATGGCAAGGGACGGCTGTTCAGTGGGATGAACGTGAGGGTGAACGTGCACCGCTCTCTGGGCGGACAGCTTGTAATCCCGAAGAGTGCCGTGGTGTTGCGTTCGGGCAAGCAGGTGGTGTTTACCCTGAAAGATGGAAAGGCGCAGTGGAACTATGTGCAGACCGGTCTGGAGAATGCGGAAAGCTACAGCATGGCCGACGATGCCCTGAAAGAAGGCGATACGGTCATTGTGACGGGAAATGTGAATCTGGCACATGAAGCATCGGTGAAGGTGGTTGATAGATAATGAGTGATAAGTGGTAATTCAAAATTCATAGTTCAATTGATAAAGTTTTTGATACAGCGGCCTATTGCCGTACTGATGGCATTTACAGCATGCTTCATTGTCGGGCTGGTGACTTACTTCACCTTGCCGGTATCCTTGCTGCCCGATATTGCCATCCCGGAAATTACAGTGCAGGTGTCGGCGCAGAATACCTCGGCGCGTGAATTAGAGAATACGGTGGTGAAACCTCTGCGGCAGCAGCTCATCCAGGTGGCGAAACTGAAGGACATGGACAGCGAGACGCGCGATGGTGCAGGCATCATCCGCCTGGGCTTCGACTTCGGTACGAATACCGACCTTGCCTTCATAGAAGTGAACGAGAAGATTGACGCCGCCATGAACTATCTGCCCAAGGATGCCGAACGCCCGAAGGTGATAAAGGCAAGTGCGACGGACATTCCTGTCTTCTACCTCAATCTGACCCTAAAAAGCGACAGTGCATACGGCAAGGTGGACGAACGCGCGTTTCTTGATTTGTGCGAGTTTGCCGAAAATGTCATAAAGCGTCGCATCGAGCAGTTGGCGGAAGTGGCAATGGTGGATGTCACGGGTTTGGTCGAACGCCAGTTACAGATTGTGCCCGACCCGGATAAGCTTGCTGTGTTGGGGTTCTCCATTGAAGACATAGAAAACGTGCTGGCGCAAAACAACGTGGAGCCGGGCAGCATGACCGTGCGCGACGGCTACTACGAATACAACATTAAGTTCTCCACCCTGCTGCGGACAGAGGAGGACGTGAAGGGCATCCTGCTGCGCAAGGAAGGACGTATCATCCGCTTGGGAGACTTCTGCCGGGTAGAGATTGTTCCTGCCAAGGAGAAAGGTGTCTCCATGAGCAATGGCAAGCGTGCCGTTACCCTTGCCGTCATCAAGCAGGCGGATGAGAATATGGAAGACATGAAGCTTGCCATCAACAGCACGATGGACTACTTCAAGAAAGTATATCCCGACATTGATTTTAGCATCAGCCGTAACCAGACGGAGTTGCTGGACTATACCATCTCCAATCTTCAGCAAAATTTGTCGTTGGGTTTCCTGTTCATCTGCATTGTGGCGGTACTCTTCTTGGGTGACATCAAATCACCGTTCATCATCGGGTTGAGTATGGTGGTATCTATTGTCATCTGCTTCCTGTTCTTCTACTTGTTCAAGATGTCACTCAATATCATTTCTTTGTCGGGATTAATCCTGGCGTTGGGTATGATGATTGACAGCAGCATCATTGTGACGGAGAACATTTCGCAGTATCGCGAACGGGGCTATTCGTTGCGGCGGGCTTGCGTGACGGGAACGAGTGAGGTGATTACGCCCATGCTGAGTTCGTCGCTGACCACTATTGCCGTATTTGTGCCGCTGATATTCATGAGCGGCATTGCAGGGGCGTTGTTCTACGACCAGGCATTCTCTGTTACGGTGGGGTTGCTGGTTTCCTACTTCACGGGTATCATGCTGCTGCCGGTCCTCTATATGCTGGTCTACCGGACAGGGTTGCACGGCAGGTCGTGGTTCTCCCGCATCCGCATCAACAATCCGTTGAAGGAACATACGCTGGACCGTTTTTATGATGCGGGCATCGACTGGGTATTTTCCCATAAGACGGTAAGTATCATATTCTGTGTGGTTTCTATTCCTCTTTGTGTCTTTCTGTTCTATTCCATAGCCAAGGAGCGTATGCCGCAGATAGACCAGAATGAACTGATAGTCCACGTGGAATGGAACGAAAATATACATGTGGACGAGAACCGGCATCGTGTGAATGTGCTGTTCGGACAGTTGTTGGACAAGACTGTGGAACAGACGGCTGCCATAGGCCAGCAGGACTATCTGCTGAACCGTGAGCAGGCTCTCTCTTCTTCGGAGGCAGAATTGTATTTCAAGACTTCCTCGCCTGACGGGATTGCTCCCTTGCAGAAGCAGGCGGGCGAGTGGCTGACACGGGAATATCCGTTGGCGACAGTCTCCTTTTCTCCACCCGAAACCGTGTTCGAGAAGCTTTTCGTGACCGGGGAGGCCGATGTGGTGGCGGAACTTTATGCCCGCAATAAGGAGAAGGCGCCGGCGGCGGAAGAATTGCGCGGACTGGAACAACAGTTTGCGGAGCTTACGGGGACAGCGCCCGTAGGCATCGCTTTCGAGAACCAGCTCGACATAAGCATCCTGCAGGAAAGGCTGTTGCTCTATGACGTTTCGTATGACGAGCTTTACCGTACGCTGCGGACGGCATTCAAGGAGAACAGCGTAGCTATGCTCCATTCCTACCAGCAATACCTGCCTATCAGCATTGTGGGCGAGGAGCGGACAGTGAACGAGGTGCTGCAGCAGACATTGATACAGACCCGTCCGGACAGTAAGGGCGAAGTGGAGCATATTCCGCTTCGGGAGCTGGTAAAGGTGCGTCCGGCTGAGGACTTGAAGACGATTACGGCAGGACGCAACGGTGAATATATACCGTTCCGTTTCTATGAAGTGGACGATGCTCCAGAGTTGATGGAAAAGGTGAAGCGGGAGGCGGATGCCACGGGTGACTGGGATACGGCCTTTTCCGGCAGTTTCTTCTCCAACCGCCAGATGCTGGACGAGTTGGTGGTGATTCTTTTCATCTCTATCCTGCTGATGTATTTCATTCTTGCCGCCCAGTTCGAAAGCTTCGTGCAGCCGCTCATCGTGCTGCTGGAAATTCCGATAGATGTGGCGTTTGCCCTGCTTCTGTTGTGGATATGCGGGCATACCCTGAACCTGATGTCTGCCATCGGACTGATTGTGACGTGCGGTATCATCATCAACGACTCCATCCTGAAGCTGGATGCCATTAATGAATTACGGAGGGCTGGTATGCCGTTGCTCGAGGCCATCCACGAGGCGGGGCGCAGAAGGCTCCGGCCCATCATCATGACATCGCTCACCACCATTTTCGCTATGGTTCCGCTACTGTTCTCGTTCGACATGGGCTCGGAGCTGCAGAAGCCGCTTTCCATAGCAATGATTGGGGCGATGTTCGTGGGGACACTGGTCAGTCTGTTCATCATCCCGTTGATATATTGGTTTATTTATAGAAAAGAAAGAGCATGAAGAAATTAAGTCTTATACTTTTGTTCAGTCTGGGAGCCCTTTCCGCTTTTGCCCAACAGCGGATAACGCTCGACTTGCAGCAGACCATTGCCCTGGCGAATGACAGTTCGCTGGAAGCCTTCCGCACCAAGAACATGTATCTGGCCGGTTATTGGGAATACCGCACCTATAAGGCAAACCGCCTTCCCAGCCTGACGCTGAACATGACTCCGGCACAGTACAACCGCGATATCACCAAGCGTTACGACTCCGAACAGGACCTTGACATCTATCGCAGCCAGCAATCCTTCTATGCATACGGCAATCTTGCCGTCAGACAGAATTTCGACTTGACGGGCGGTACGTTCTATCTGGATACGGAGCTGGGCTATATGCGGAGCTTCGGTGGAAACAAGTATACCCAGTTCACCAGTGTTCCGGTTCGTTTGGGCTACTCGCAGAGTCTGGTCGGTTACAATCCTTTCCGTTGGGAACGCAGGATTGAGCCGCTGAAGTACGAAAAGGTGAAGAAGGAGTATATTTACAATGCAGAGCGAGTATCCGAGCAGGCCACTACCTATTTCTTTGCGCTTGCCATGGCGCAGGCGGAATATGACCTGGCCAAGGACAATGCCGTCTCCACCGATACCCTCTACCGCATCGGTATGCAGCGCCTGAAGATAGCCGCCATCAGCCGTGCCGACCTGCTGACGCTGAAACTCGATGTGGTGAACGCCCGCAATACTTTGCAGAATGCCGCCAGTGCCTTGAAGCGCGCCATGTTTTCGTTGGCATCTTTCCTGAATATGGAGAAGAACACGGATATCAGGGTGTCGCTTCCGGGACGTCCGAGGGCGCTGACCATACCGGTTGATGAGGCTTTGCTGGCCGCTCAAGCCAACAATCCGGAATTTCTGGGGCTTCGTCAGGAAGTGCTGGAAGCCGAGCAGACAGTAGACAAGACGAAGAAGGAATCGCGCTTCAACGCCAGCATCAACGCCAGCGTCGGCTTCAACCAGGTGGCAGAGAAATTCGGTGAAGCATACAGGCATCCCATGCAGCAGGAGATGGTGTCGGTCAGTGTCTCCATTCCACTGGTGGACTGGGGCGTGAGGAAAGGCAAATACAACATGGCGAGGAACAATCTGAACGTGGTGAAGACTTCTGCCCGGCAGAGTGAAATCAGCATTGAGGAGGAGGTTATCATGACCGTCAGCGACTTCAACGTCCAGCAAGCCCTCGTCGCCAGTGCCGAAGAGGCCCTCGACCTTGCCATCCTGGCGTATAACGAAACCCGCCAGCGCTTCATTATCGGCAAGGCAGACATCAACAGCCTGACCCTCTCGCTGAACCGCCAGCAGGAAGCGCAACGCAATTACATCTCCGCCTTGCAGGACTACTGGCTGAATTATTACAAGATACGGAAACTGACGTTGCACGACTTTGCCAGCGGATTTTCGCTGTCGGAAAAATTTGATTATAATAACTGATGAAACGAGTTTCTTCCTTCACCGTCATAGTGGCGTTTGTCTGCCTTGCTTTGGTAGGGGTGGCGTTGATACCGCTGCTCCCCGTCAAGCTGAATCCGTCACGCAGCCTGCCCGGCTTCACGGTGGGTTTCAGCATGCCTGGCACTTCGTCGCGGGTGGTGGAGATGGAAGTGACCAGCAAGCTGGAATCCATGCTGGCGCGTATCCGCGGAGTGAAGCGGCTGAACTCCACCTCGGGCAACGGCTACGGCAACATTACTGTGGAGCTGGACAAGCATGCCGATGTCGAGGCAGTCCGCTTCGAAGCTTCCACCATCATCCGGCAGACGTGGCCCCAATTGCCCGAAGGTGTCAGCTATCCCACCATTCACATGAAAGTGCCCGACGAGAACGCCTCACGCCCTTTCATGTCCTTCACACTGAATGCCCCTTCCACTCCGATATTGATTCAGCAGTATGCCGAGGAGCATATCAAGCCGCGGCTGGCAAATATTCCGGGTATCTATAAGGTGGAACTCAGCGGTGCCACGCCCATGGAGTGGAGACTGGAATATGACAGTGAACAGTTGCGCTTGCTGGGTGTGACCCTATCGGACATCAGCGAGGCAGTACAGCGGCATTACCGGAAGGAATTTCTGGGTACGCACAATGTGGATACAGGTAACGGTAGCCGGGAATGGATACGCCTGGCACTGGTGCCGGAGAGCAACTCCCTTGGTTTTAATCCTGCTGCCATCACCGTGACGGCTACCGACGGGAAACTGCTCCGCTTGGACGAACTGGTGTCGGCTGTCCGTATGGAGGAGGAGCCGCAAAGCTATTACCGCATCAATGGGCTGAATTCCGTCTATCTATCCATTACTGCGGAAGAAACTGCCAACCAGTTGCAACTGAACCGTGCCGTGATGGACGAGATGGAAGCTGTTCGGCAGGTACTTCCTGTCGGATATGAAGTGCATGCCAGCTATGATGCGACCGAGTACATACGGGAAGAACTGGACAAGATTTACTTCCGTACCGGTTTGACGGTACTCATCCTGCTTGTATTCGTATGGCTCATTACTCGTAAGTTGAAATATCTTTTTCTGATAGTTACCAGCCTGGCTGTAAATATAGCGGTGGCACTTATCTTCTACTACCTCTTCGGACTTGAGATGCAGCTTTATTCGCTGGCGGGTATCACTGTCTCGCTGAATCTGGTGATAGACAGTACCATTGTCATGACCGACCACATTCTGCATCGGCGTAATCTCAAGGCCTTCCTGTCGGTGTTGGCGGCAACCCTCACTACGATGGGTGCGCTTGTCATCATTTTCTTCCTTGACGAGAAGATACGGCTCAACCTGCAGGACTTTGCAGCGGTAGTGATCATCAATCTGGCTGTTTCCTTGATGGTGGCGTTGTTCTTTGTTCCGTCGATGATTGAGAAGATAGGACTGGTGAGGCGGATTACGGGGAAGAAGAGGCGTCTTGTCTTGCCGGGGCTGACGCAAACATTCAAAACAAGGTTGGGACGGATTTTCAGACGTTTCCCCGTTTATTTCTCCTGCTGCTACTCTGCTCTCATCCGTTTTCTGTGCCGTTGGCGCTGGGCTGTATGCCTGCTGTTACTGTTGGGTTTCGGTCTGCCCGTTTTTCTGTTGCCCGACAAACTGGAAGGAGGGGGAAAATGGGAAGCTGCTTACAATAAGGTATTCGGTTCGGATACCTATAAGGAGTCGGTGAAACCCATTGTGGACAAGGCGCTGGGCGGCAGCTTGCGGCTTTTCATACAGAAGGTGTACGAAGGCAGTTACTTCACCCGTAATGAGGAGGTGGTGCTCTATGCCAACGCCAACCTTCCCAATGGCAGCACCCTCGAGCAGATGAACACTTTGATGAAACGTATGGAGACCTACCTCAGCCGGTTCAAGGAAATCAGGCAGTTTCATACTTCCATCTACAGCCCCCGGCGTGCCAGTATGCAGATTTATTTCAAGAAGGAAGCCCGGAACAGCGGTTTTCCCTATACACTGAAAGCCAATATGATAAGCAAGGCACTGGAACTGGGAGGCGGCAGCTGGGGCATCTACGGATTGCAGGACCAGGGGTTCAGTAATGACGTCCGCGAGAGTGCCGGCTCCTACCGCATCAGGATGTACGGCTACAACTACGACGAACTCTATGAGTGGGCGGAGAAGCTGAAGGCCAAGCTGCTGACGCACCGGCGTATCAAGGAAGTGCTCATCAATTCGGAGTTCTCCTGGTGGAAGGATGACTATCAGGAATTCTACTTCAACCTGAACAAGGAGCGCATGGCGCAAGAGGGCATCGACGCGCAAGTGCTTTTCTCTGCGGTGCGCCCCATCTTTGGCAAGAATCTGGAGATTGGTTCGGTAGCGGCCGAGCAGGGGATGGAGAAAATCAAGCTCTCTTCCCGCCAGTCTGCCGAATATGACATCTGGGCGATGCAGTTCTTTCCCTATGGAGTAGGAAACGGCAAGCATTACAAGCTTTCCGAACTGACTACTGTGGAAAAGGGACAGATGCCGCAGGAGATTGCCAAAGAAAACCAGCAGTACCGCCTCTGCCTGCAATACGAATATATCGGCTCCAATGAGATGGGCAACAAGATACAGAAACGTGACCTGGAGGAGTTCAACAAACTGTTGCCGATGGGTTATACAGCCGAGTCGGACAGCAACAATTGGTCATGGGGCGAGAAGGACAACCGCCAATACCTGCTTCTGCTGGTGGTGATAGCCATCATCTTCTTTACGACCAGCGTTCTGTTCAACTCCCTGAAGCAGCCGCTTGCCATCATCTTTGTGATTCCGGTTTCTTATATCGGGGTATTTCTTACTTTCTATTGGTTCCGGCTGAACTTCGACCAGGGCGGTTTTGCCTCGTTCGTCCTGCTGTGCGGCATCACGGTGAATGCCAGCATCTATATCCTGAACGAGTACAACAGCATCCGACGTCGTTTCCCCCGTCTTTCCGCTCTTCGTGCCTACGTCAAGGCGTGGAATGCGAAGGTCGTTCCTATTTTCCTTACGGTAGTTTCTACCATTCTGGGATTTATCCCTTTCATGATAGGTGAGGACAAGGAGGCTTTCTGGTTTCCATTGGCGGCGGGTACCATTGGCGGACTGGTGATGTCCGTCATCGGTATCTTCTTTTTCCTGCCGGTTTTTGTGCTGAAACAGCGTGATTTTCTTAGGAAATGATTACTTTTGCTCGATTTTGTTACCTGAATGGATACTTGAATTTTAAATATGGAAAGTGCGGAGTACTCTTTGGATGAGTTATTATGTCAGTCTCTTCTGTTGTTTCGTCAGTATCGGTTTTATGATGCTCCGGAATGTGGAGAAAAGGCATTCCGGATATTGGAGGAAGCCCATGTATGGATGGGGCGTACGCAAGAGTGTGTGGATATGGCGAAATGGGGGTGCGTGATAGAGTGTCTTGCGCAGAAATACTACATAGAAGATGATACGGATGCGATTCTGGAAGAAATTGATGCTGCCTTGGTTGCGCATTGGAAGAGGATAGAGAAAATCCATGCAGAAGTCACCACCGTTTATTTATGGCTGGGGTACTATTTCCTGCTACGTTTCAGAAACCGGGAATCCCGTTCCCATTCCCGTTGTAAACAGATAATGTCCAGCTTGTTGTGTGCTTTGGTCGAAATCTTCCGTAAGGTGGAGAAGGGGGGAGCCCCGACAGAAGTCTTGTCACATCTTTCGGTAGATGTTTGGGGAGAGACCGTCTGCTGGATGGAGCAGGTACATGATTCCCGTCTTTGCGAGAAGCAGTCGTCAGCTTTGCTGGCACAACTCTATAACCTGAAAAGTGTGGAGTTGGAAAAAGGTCCGGGAAAGCAGGATGCTTTGCTCCAGCAGATTCTGGAGTTTTATTGCTTTTAAGGGAAAATTATCTCTGCTTAGTTTTATCATTTCTGCTTCCACACTTCCACCCACTTCCTGCATCCCTTTATTCATCGGCATTACAAGTGCTGTGGAAGCAACTCAAAAAGGTGGAAGCAACTTTTGCTTCCACAGCGGAAATACGCCGGAAAGTAAGTTAATGTCTTGTTTGTTAGTGTATTAATAGAATGTACAGCATTTTGCAAATATCTTGTTTACACGATATGCGTTTCGTGTAAACACGGTATTAACTTCGTAAAAGACCGTTTACCGATAGACTGCAGCTGGGCTCATAATAGGAATAAGATAGGTGCACAGTATGGGGAAACTATGAGTATAATAGGTGTTCAACGGTTATGAAGCACCTTGTTGACGGTCGTTAATCGAGTGGTTGACGGCCGTTGGCAGAGCGCATCACGGCCGATAGGCGCTGATAACTCCGTACAGAAAATGGAAAGGAAGCCTATGTAAGGGGAAACAAGCTCTGAGCTATTTGTTTTGTTTGTCACATTTATCTTGTTTTTGTACATTGTTGAAGCGGTTTTTTGTATCTTTGAAGGGAGAGGCCGTAAAAAAGCTTATTCTCATCCAAAGTTTAATTATATATACATGGATTATGAAGCGATGTATAGTACTGTTCATAACATTCTGCTGTGCAGTTGTTTCTAATGCGCAGACAAATGGCATTGTGACTGATGGGGAAAAAGGATTGCCGTTGGCTGGTGTGAATATTTATCTCCAAAAGGATTCTGTGTATACGCAATGATAATCTGGTAAAGAACATGTTCATATGAAGAAACTGTTATATCTTGGGCTTTTGTCCGTTTGTGTACTGTTAGGTTCTTGCGTAGAGAAGAACGTATCCAATGTTTTTGATAAGGTAGAGAGGTATATGGATGTATATCCTGACAGTGCATTGCTGCTGTTGGAGCAAATTCCTCATCCGGAGGAGCTTCGTGGGAAGCAGCGGGCGGACTATGCATTGCTGCTGACGCAAGCACGTGATAAAAACTATCTGGATAGTTTGCAGTCGGATTCGTTGATAAAAATTGCGGTAGATTATTATAAGGATGATGGTGTAAAAGCAGGAAAGGCATTGTTTTATTATGGTAAAGTGGCAGCTTTGCAAGATAATGATACATTGGCTATACAAGCTTATTTGAGCGCTTTGGCTAAATTGGAGAAAACAGAAGAGTATAAGATGATGGCTTTGGTGCACCAATATGTAGGTAGGCTGAATGATGACTCGGAAATGTATGATATGGCACTTGACAACTATCGAAAATCTATTTTTTATAATAAAAAAGTAGGTGATACCTTGAAAATGGTGTATAGCTATCGTAATATCGCCTGGATTTATGAGGTTCGGAAAGAGTATGTTAATGCTGCACGATATGCGAAGATGGGAATGTCTTTGTTAAAGCAGGATAGTTTGTTTCCGGTATATTCTTCTTTGGCGCACTTTTTGGGCGAACAAGAAAAACGACAAGGAAATTATGTGAAAGCAGTTGAATTTTTTCATTCAGCCTTAAAGAATGAGCAAGTTTCTACTCTTATTCCTTATTATAATTTGTCATTGGGAGATGCCTATTTGCAGTTAGGGCAATTGGAAAGGGCAGAAATGTATGTGAGGAATGCTTTGTCTTCGGAAGATTGCTATACACAATCCGGTGCTTATCATTATCTTTATTTGTTGGAAAAGAAACGTGCTGAGTATGCTAAGGCTCTGCTTTATAAAGAAAAGTCTGATTCGTTGCAAAAAATAGCACAGGAGATGAATTTGCAGCACAAAATCTTTGAAATACAGCAAAAAAATGAGGCAGATAAATTGGTGGTGGAGAATAAATTGCTTATGCAAGAAATGTGTAAAGAAGCAGGGCTTCCCGTGCGGAACTGTCGAAACCTTTGACAACTCGTTATAGTTCCCGGTTGGAAGCCTCCCGAAAGAATCCGGCCAACGGCATGATGTCCTCCGGGCAGTCACGCAACGGAGGGGCGGTTATCACATAGCCTTGTAGACGATAGAACAAATCCTGACGGAAACACCGCTCCTTGATTGCTCTCTGTAAATCCTCGTTCGTGACAGATACAATCCGAATGTTCATAGTTTTATTCTCCTTTGTTCCGACCAGACGGTAACAGTTTTCCTGTATAGCCCGCAACAACATCTGTTGCGTCTCTATAGACAGGTTGCTGATTTAGTCCAGAAACAGCGTGCCGCCGTTCGCTTCTAGAAAGTAACCGCTCTCGTTATAATCCGCACCAGTGAACGCTCCTTTGACATGTCCAAAAATGCAGATGAAATAGTATCTAGTTGAGTGACGATTCCCATTCAACAACTGGCGAATTGCTCTTTGACTGCCACAACAGGGGTACAACAATCCTGTCAGTTGCCGAAATGGATGTTTATCAAGAAAAAATTATCGCTTGTCATCCCAGCCGAAAGGGTGGGCACTGAGTGGCAATTTCGCAAGCGGATGATAGTCGCCTTTCAAACCTATGGGCGTGGCATGACGTATGTCGCTTACGATCTGTATGCAGTTACGGGCCTCGCTGATGCGGAAGCCTTCTCCATCCAGAATTTTCCGGTAGCTCAAGGTGTGAAGTTCGGTGAAGCCTGCGCTAAATTCGAACTCGTTGCCGTCGATACGGATAGTCCGGTAAGTCCTCTTTTCTCCCTGCACGGCATTTTCGGGCAGACAGTCGGCGTTGATGCTGAGGAAGTAACGCACGCGCGCTTTCTCAAGTTCCAGATAGCCGGCAACGCGGTCAAAGCTCATCACATGAACGATATTCCGTTTTACCGAACCGAATATCCACTGGAGCATATCGTAAAAATGTACTCCGATATTGGTGGCGATTCCACCGCTTTTGCGAATGTCGCCCTTCCATGAGGCGTAATACCATTTTCCTCGCGAAGTAATATAGGTTAAGTCAACATCATGGATTTTGTTTTCAGGACCTTCATCAACCTTTTTCTTCAAGGCCACGATCGAGTCATGGAGCCGCAGTTGCAGGATTGTATATGCTTTATGTCCGGTTTCCCTCTCCAGATCCTGCAGATTGTCGATGTTATCGGGATTTAGTACAAGCGGTTTCTCGCAGATGACATCCGTACCGAGGCGCAGTCCGTAACGGATAAAGGTATCGTGCGTATAGTTTGGTGTACAGATTGACATCCAGTGCAACGGATTGTCGGTCTTCATCCGCTTGGAGCAGAAACGGTCGAATTGTTCGTTCTTTGTAAAGAAGTAACATTCAGGGAAAGAGCTGTCCAAGCGCCCGACACAGTCAAAGCAATCATAAGCGGCCATAAGATTGTTGCCCGTATCGGCTATAGCCTTGATGTGGCGCGGTGCAATGTAACCCGCCACACCGATCAATGCAAAATTCTTTCCTGCCATTATTTTCGAGTATTCAGTTATTTTTCGAACGATGATTTCTCAGGTAAGATCTTCTGGAAAGTAGCGTTTATCTGTTCTTTTGCCTCTTCATAAGGAGTTTCGTCATTCTCGCCTAAACAAATAATCTTTTTCTTATGACGTTCGATGATTTTCACTATCTTATCCAAGGAGATCTCTGATATTAAAATATTTATACCGTCTTTGCAAACATTCAGCGGGACAAAATTTCCTTTTGCCAATTGCCAATAACGCAGCACCCATGGACACACGTCGGTGATGTTTCTAAATCGTGAGGCTGTAGTACGAAGCATCACTTCCTCATGACGTTCCCATACTTCCTCTAAAGTGGATTTGAGATAACCTTGCGGCAAGTGATGGCTATAAAAACCTGTAAAGTGGGGCCACGGTAATAAAAAGAATGTGCGCAATAATTTATTTCCCGCCTGAGGGGAAAACCATTTCCAGAAATTCTTGCGCAACATTTCATGTTTTTTAAATGATGAATTTATGACACACAAGTTATTATAATCTTTAGGTGTAAAAGGAATGGAGGGAGACATAACGTTGAATGCCGCCATGTCACATGGCAGTCCCTTCCTGAAAAACCGTTTCGGTTCAACCTTGTCGATCAGGAAGCAGTCATCATCGAATATAACGAAGTGCTCGGATAATTCTTTTATGCGGTGCAGGTTCAGTATTATGGGGCGTGAACTGAATGTCGGCAGATATTCGGCCGGAATATAATCCGAATGTTTCACGAAGTGCAGTTTGGGTGCATTCAGATTCAGCCAGTCGGGTACCTGGCCGCAGGAAATGAAATGCACCTTGTTCACCCATGGAGCAAACTTCTCCACACCCCGGAACCAATAACGCAAGTTATCCCAATTACGGTAGCGTTCTGTACGGATGTCATTCATACAATGGTTTTGAGGCAGGTAAGTCTTAAACTCTTTCTGCCATGCCGGGTCATTGCTATCTACCCATGTTATCACAAAATCTATTTTATTCATAACGCTTTTTTAAAATATAAAATACAAGAATTATCGAGAGGATATATTGAACCGTAAGGGCGAGACTGTAAGTTACAATAGTATTGATAACGGAAAAGTTGCGGAAACAAGATAAAAGGAGGCTTGACGCAACTATCATGACACGTGACACTTCGAGCCAGAACACGAGCTTCTGTTGCTTGAACACATTGAATATGCCGTCGCTTATCGGGCTGTAAACGAACCGGAATATCAAATAGAAACAGAGGTAGCGGGCAAAAGTTCCCGATTGTGTCCATTCTGCACCGAAGAAGGTTCGGAATATCCAAGGTCCGAAACAAATGATAAGCGTGAAAGGGAGGATGCTGATTACAAACAGTCTTACCATTATCCGTACCGTAAGAACGGATATCTCCTTGCTGTTTTTTCTCCCCAACGACGCGATTTCGCCATAGAACGCCTTCCCTACCGAGGTACACGCGAATGAAACGGGGGCAGACAACATAGCCATTGCCAAACTGATCCGACCGGTTGTGCCGGTGCCGAAATGCCATGCGAAATAAAGCATGAGAATACTGCCCGAAGCATTTTGCAGTATTTGGGAAGGAAGCCTGTATAACGGAAAATCTATATATCTTTTAAGTACAAGACGGATTTTCCCCGGAGTTACATGACGTGCACTATCTTTCAATCTTTTCCAATAGGTGCGTATATATAAGGTTAGTCCTCCGCTTTCTGCCATGATGTTTCCTATCAGCAGACCTATCACGTTGAAACGTAACAGCCCGAGAACTATTTTGATTAATGCCCCGATTGCTTTTTGTGCCACTGTAACTTTCGCAATGGTCGAAAAGTCCCGGTAGCGGGTGGAATAATATGACAGGACTTCAGATATCCCGTAAAAAAAGAATGCCAGTGGAATAAAATACCAAAAAGCATCTATGTTTTCAGAAGAGAAAAGTGAAAGAATCCGTGAATGGAAAAGGACGAGGGCGATACCGATGACCACGGTATTGACGACAAGTATAAGAAGACATGCCGCCAATGAATTGATACCGATTTTTTCATTTGGATGTAATGGAATGGCAACCGTGTATTTAAGCGTACAGAATGGATAAAACAAAGCACATAATGATGTAAAGACCGCAAGCATTCCAAAGTCAGACGGCGTGTATAGTCGTGTGATGGCCGGAGCTGCCATGAATCCGATAATTCTGGCGATACCCTCTCCCGTTATAAGTTTGAGGATATTTTTTTTAAGCGTATTATCTAAATCAGATTTCATATTTGCTCCGCCTGTTTATACCGTTTATTGGAGTACTGCTCCATTTAATTCTTTTCCCGATGCAAGAAAGGTCTTGACAGCGTTACAGACTTCATCGATTTCTTCCAATGAAATATAAGGGTGCATCGGCAGGGAGAGGACTGTATCGCACAATCTGACGGCAACCGGACAGTCTGACCCGGGCAGCCCGGAGTTCTTGTAGGCTACCTGGCGATGTATTGGACTCGGATAGTAAACCATTGACGGGATTCCTTGCCCTTTTAGATATGCCTGCAATCCGTCACGTTCGGTTTTGCTGTTCAGCTTGATGGTGTATTGTGCCCAGCTTGACAGGAAACTGTCAGGAACAACGGGTGTTTCCACAATGTCCGCCAGCCGGGTAGTGTATTCAGCCGCAGCCTTGTTGACAGCCGCGAGCTCTCCGGCAAAAGCCCCCAGCTTGACTTGAAGGATGGATGCCTGAATGGTGTCCAGCCGCGAGTTCATGCCTATGCGGACGTTTTCGTATTTGGAAGAGCCTTTTCCGTGCATACGGTATGAATCCATCAGCGCGGCCCATTCGTCGTTGTCAGTGAAACAAGCCCCTCCGTCGCCATAGCATCCGAGCGGCTTGCCCGGAAAAAACGAAGTGGTTGATATGTCACCGAACGAACAGCTGCATTTGCCGTTGGCACGACCACCGAAGCCCTGTGCTCCATCTTCAAGTATAAGCAGCCCGTGATTATCGGCAATTCTGCGGATAGCAGGATAATTTGCGGGAAGTCCGAACAAGTCAACTGTGATGATGACTTTCGGAATCACATTTCCTTTCCGAATCGTCGTTTCAATTTTATTCTCAAGGTCAACAGGGTCGATATTGAAAGTTTTGCTGTCCACATCGACAAAAACAGGGGTCGCCCCCTCTGAAGAGACCGCTTCCGCCGAGGCGAAGAAAGTGAAATCGGGGACGAACACGGCATCTCCCTGTTTGACGCCCCATGCTTTCAGGGCAAGCGCCAAGGCATCGGTGCCGCTGGCGCACGATATGCAATGTCTCGTTCCTACATAATCGGCAAGCTGTCTTTCAAGTTCTTTCACCTGAGGCCCCATTATATAGGCACCTGAAACCGCCACATCGAGTATGGCTTTGTCTATGCCTGTTTTCAAGACTTGATACTGTTGTTTTAAATCCCTGAATAGCATAGTCAAAGTTTTTTCTTTAGGTACTCTCCGTCAAGTGAATACTCTCTGCCGCACGGACATTTCAAGGTCTCATCGAGCCGCTGTCCGCATTCGCACACCCATCCTATTTGCTGGGCCGGCACACCTGCCATAAGTGCGTAGTCCTTGACATCTTTAGTCACCACGGCACCGGCGGCTACCATTGCACTTAGACCTACGGTATGACCGCAGATTATAGTACAGTTCGCCCCCAGCGATGCGCCCTCTTTGATGAGTGTTCTGGCATATACGCCATGTACCGGAAAATGCGCACGCGGAGTCTTTACATTGGTGAAACCCACAGACGGACCGCAAAACACATTGTCTTCGATTTCAACGCCCCCACATATCTGTACATTGTTTTGGATTCTCACGCCGTTGCCGATCCTGACATTGTTGTTGACACACACGTTCTGTCCCAAGGAACAGTTGCGTCCTATCGAGGCGCCTGCCTGCACATGGCAGAAGTGCCATATTTTCGTGCCGTCGCCCACGGTAACATGGTCATCGACATAGCTCGATGGATGCACAAAGAATTTCTTGTCTTCCATATCGAATGATTAAAGCAGTTCGATATTGCTCCTGTCGGCAAGGTCCTTGGTGACATTCCTCGTGTCGAAAACAGCCTTTGCATAGCGCCTTACAAATTCATAGTCGGCTTCGTGGGGGATAGTAATAACCACTAAATCAGCACTTTGTATAACGTCTGCCGTTAATTCCTTCACACCTTCATATATCTTACCGCGATGAAGGAATCTGGGGATATACGGGTCGAAGAATATCGTGTTGGCTCCTTCTGTATGCAACTTGTCGATGATGTGGATTGCAGGAGACTCTCGGTAGTCGTCGATATCCGGCTTGTAAGCGACACCCAGTATAAGTATTCTTGCTCCGTCGAGCGGTTTGCGGAAGCGGCAGTTGAGTATGTCTCCGATACGTTTCACACAGTATTCCGGCATAAAGTCATTGACCTTCACCGATGCCTCTATCATCGAGAATCGGAAGTCATATTCGCCCGCTTTATAATTCATGTAACAGGGATCGACCGGTATGCAGTGACCGCCTACTCCGGGGCCGGGATAGAACGGGACGAACCCGAAAGGCTTGGTCTTTGCCGCCTCTATCACCTCCCATATGCTAATGCCCATCTTATTGCAGAAGATGGCAAACTCGTTGATTAGCCCGATATTGACGTTGCGGTAGGAATTTTCCAGCATCTTGGTCATTTCCGCCACAGCTGGCGATGAAACCCGGAACACCTTGTTTTGCAACACGGCGGCATACATGGCAGATATAAGCTCACCGGCGGCAGTCCCTAAACCGCCCACGACTTTAGTGATATTCTTGATGTTGTATGTTTTATTGCCCGGATCAATCCGCTCCGGAGAGAACCCGAGATAGAAGTCCTCGCCGCATTTCAGGCCCGATGATTCAAGAATAGGTTTCACAATCTCTTCGGTAGTGCCGGGATAAGAGGTAGATTCAAGAACCACCATCATCCCCTTGTGGAGATGCCGTGCGATTGATTTTACCGATGATTCCACATGGCTGATATCCGGCCGCCCGTCTGCGTCAAGCGGTGTGGGCACACAAATAGCGATAAAATCAACTTTGCTGATTTCGCTGAAATCTGTCGTTGCGGCAAACATTTTTTCCTCTACAAGCATCTTCATGTCGGAGTCGGCGACATCTCCGATATAGCTGTGTCCTTGATTGACCGAATCGACCTTCTCTTTCTTAACGTCAAAACCTATGGTCTTAAATCCGGCTTTTGCCACTTCTACAGCCAACGGCAATCCTACATAGCCAAGACCGATTACTCCTGCCACGAGTTTCCGATCGGCAATTTTCTTCAATAGAATATCTATAATATTATCGCTAAATTTATTGTAATTCACTTTCATTTAAATATTTTCGGTGATCTGGATTGATGACAGACCTCATAAACTGCCATTCTCGTCTATATTTTAGTTGCCAGAAAATGCAAAATTACAATTCTCCGTTGATAAACCATTGGCTTTGATTGATTTTTTGTTTCGGACACATAAATTAATCACTGTCTATATGATTCTTGCAAGGAATACGGCATAATTTGTCAATATTTTCAGTAAATCAATAGGGACATCTCCGTCTAAATATAGAAAACAATATCTGTGTGAGAATACTTAACTTTACCCAGCAAGTTCAAGCAGTAACAAGTGACAACTGCAACGCTAATGACATTCGCTTCCAAAACACATCCTATTGGCTTGTTTTTTGCCCAATTTGGAACTTTTATTAGATTTTGAAGAAATGGCTTGTCAAGCACAAAAGGGTCCTTAAAATAGCCCTAAAACACTCAGTTTAATTTTTTGATTTATTTTCCCTATTTGTTGCTTTTAGGTACTGATCCGGAAGGATATGCAAAGGATTCATGGGGAAAAGTGAGCTTTTGGGCTGATGCGGTTCGGAGAACCGTTTATCTATTGGGATGGAATAATGATTTCCTACTATATGGATTTGATGGGAAATATAAGGATAGAATTCGATTGCAAGATACAGTCAATTGTATTCTGTCCCAAAATTACTATTTGATGGATGCGGACAGAATTTGGGGACATAATAAAATGAAACTCTCTCCGGAGACGCCATCAGTCTTTTATATGGATAGAAATACGATGTCATTGACCGGTATTGCTACATGGAATTCAGCCCTGCTTCCCATGGATGAGGTTTTGTCGGTTTCAAATTTGTTGGGGGGCAATGTTGCTTATGGAGGTGACTTGGCAATGGCAGAATTTGTTGGTGACCGGAAATATTATACGGCAATCAATAGCCCTTCGTTATGGAAATCTAAGGATGCCATCCGAGTGAAACAAGCTTTTAATGATACTATCTATACTATTTCAGAGCAGGGACTTACTCCATATCTGGTTTTTGAACTGGGTGAGTGGCACTGGAATGAGCAGCAGCAATTGGATGTAGAAGGATGTGATAAAAAAATAGCCATAGACTATATTCTGGAGAATGCAGAGTACATCTATTTCCATTTTCATACAAGCTTATATTTAGAAGAAAGTCAGTCATATTGTGGATTTTACCATAAGGAAAAGAAAACTGTTGTTTGCCAAAAGGGTGATAGCTTATTTGATAAAATGAATAATCAGCATATCCAAATCAGGGGAGTCACTTCGGATGGACATTTTTTTGCTTTGTTACAACCGGATGAACTCAGTGATGATAATCAACGGAGAATGGGAGTAGAAGAGGAAGGTAACCCTATTATGGTCATGCTTTATTAAGTACTTATTCCGTCGTCTTCCCCCTTGCATCCAAATACCCTCTTTTAAACATATCCACGAACAGAAAGAATAGTGACAAGAGCAGTGGCCCGAAGATGACACCCATGAATCCGAAAAGGGACAAGCCGATTACAACTCCGAAGACAGTGATAAGCGGATGAATGTCTGCCATTTTCTTCTGGATGATGAAGCGTATCAGGTTGTCGAGCTGTGAAATGACTGCACCGCCATAGATGGCCAGCCCGATAGCTTGAACCCAGTTGCCTATCAATGCCATGTAGACAGCTATCGGAAACCATACCAGCGCTGTTCCTACCATTGGGATGATGCTGGCGAAGCAGGTCAGGAAACCGGCGAACAAGATGTTGGGAGCACCGAAAATCCAGTAGCCTATCATGGCTACTCCTCCTTGTATGACGGCGAGTAAGGGGATGCCGATGGCATTGGAGCGGACAATCATGTTGATTTCGTGGATGACGTTTTGTGTATTGTCATCGTTGAACGGCAGTAGGTCGTTGACGTACTGTTCCATCTTTTTGCCCCCTATCAGCATGAAGTAGAGTACAAAGACCAGTACGAAGATGTTGACGGCAAAACTGCTGATACCTCCCATGATGGCTTGCCCGATGCGGGGAAGAATTGAAATGACGTATGCCACCGTGTCTTTCCCCAAGATATAGTAGCCGGTTTTGGCTTTAATGATGTTGGCCGCTTCTTCGAAAGGAGCTATAATGGCTTGCGGGTCCAGATTGATGTTTTGAAGATTGACCACAGCCAGCCATACCACCAGCCCAAGTGGAACCAGAAAGCAGAGAATTGCCTCTGCCGTAATGAGGGTGGCGGCTATGCTGCGCTTCATTTTCCGCTTGTCGGAAAGATACATCATCTGCTTTCTCACCAGGATATAGATAGTCAAGGCTCCCAGCAGACCGCCCATGAATGGGGCTATTTGTCTGAAAAGAATGATTCCCAGCCCGATAATGATGGCTATCAGCGAATATTTCCAATATTGCTCTTTTGTGCTCATGAGATTCAATGTTTTAATTAAAAACATTGAAGTGGCAGAAAAGGTTTGTTGGTAAGATGCTTAAAAGTCAGATTTTATCCTTCGTCCAGCCAGCCTGACCCCTGGCGTATGATTTCCGGCTCCCCATTGGTGCAATCCACTACGGTAGAGCCTTCCGTACCGCCGATACCGCCGTCTATTACCAAATCGACAATATCACCGAATTTCTCGTCAATCAGTTCCGGGTCTGTGCAGTATTCAATGTCCTCATTGTCATCATGCGGCAATGTAGTTGTCATGATGGGAGCATCCAGCAGGCGGGCTATTTCCTGAATGATGGAATTGTCCGGCATACGGATGCCGACCTCCTTACGGTTACGGAATATCTTGGGCAGGCGGGTGGTGCCGTTCAGAATGAAGGTGAAAGCTCCGGGCAGATTACGCTTCATCAACTTGAAGGTGCTGTTGTCCACTTTGGCGTATTCGCTGACCTTGCTCAAGTCGTAGCAGATGATGGAAAGATTGTTCTTCTTGGGGTCGATGTCCTTGAGGCGGCAGATGCGCTCGATGGCGCGCTCCTTCAGTCCGTGGCAGCCGATGGCATACATGGTGTCGGTAGGGTAGATAAGGATACCTCCGTCATTCAGTAGGTCGATCACCTGCTGCAGGTCGGCGGGATTGTTATTTTTTTCATAAAGTTTCAGAAGCATGGCGGAAATGGATTTGAGTTTTATATTACATGCAAAAATAGATAATAATCGGCTTATAAACAAGTAATTCACCTTTTTAGCATCTCTTTCTCCAGTTTCTTTATCTTCTTCCAGGCCTCTTTGAATTTGGGACAGAGGGTGACGGCTTTCTCATAGTTTTTCATGGCCGCCTCCTTCATGTCATGCTTCAGGCATTCGTCACCCATAAGGATGTATTCGCGGGCATACTTCACGAGGGCTTTCTCTTTCTCCAATGCTGCTTGTTTCAGTGCACGGTTTTCCTCTTTCAGACGGTTGATGATGTTCAGCTTCCGGCGGATGAGGCGCTGCACGTTGGGCTTCTCGATGTCGTAGCGGGAATGGATGGCTTTGAAAAACTCATCCAGGAAAGTGCCGAAATCCCCTTTGTCGAAGGCTTTGGCGGCGGCAACGTATTGAACGTCTGCCTGTGCTTGCTTCAAGGCACGGTCGATGGCGGTGCGGTTGTTGAAGCGTTCGGAGAAGCTGACAATCTCCGGACGCACGAATACATCGGCACGGCTGATGGGCTTTTTCAGCTGGATGCCTTCCAGCGAGGTGCAGCGGCTGAGGGCTACGTATGCCTGCCCACCGGCAAACACGCCGCCGGTAAAGTCGATGACTACCCGGCTGAAGGTCAGCCCTTGGCTCTTGTGGACGGTGATGGCCCATGCCAGGCGCACGGGATATTGTGTAAAGGTTCCCAGTTCTTCCTCTTCAATCTGTTTCTTTTCTTCGTTGTATTTGTAGCGGATGTTTCGCCACGACTCTCGTTTGACGTCACATTCCTTGCCGTCGTCGGTGATGACGTAGAGGGTCTCTTCAATAGGGTCGAAGCCGCTGATGACGCCGATGGTGCCGTTCACCCAGCGGCGGTCGAAGTCATTCTTGATGAAGATGATTTGTGCGCCCGGTTTCAGTACCAGTTCCTGCGAGGTGGGGAGGCTGCTTTCGGGAAAGTCTCCCATGATTTCGCCGTAGAAGGTGACCGGGTCACCGGGAAGTTCCGCCAGTTTCTTGTCGTTGATGTAGTCCACATTATCACGGCGGGTGGCGAGGGTGATGTACATGTCGGCTTCCGATTGCTCTATTTGGGTGCCATAGCGGGTGTTGAGCAGCTGAAGTTCGGTAGAGCCGACGGTATTGTTGCGGATGTGGTCCAGCACATGGATGAACTTGCTGTCCGTTTGCCGGTATACTTTCTGCAGTTCGATGGAGACAAGGTCTATCTGGCCGAATACCCTGGCAGAGAAGAAATAAGGGGTAGGGTAGAATCGGTTCAGTATCTCCCGTTCATCTCCTTTGACGACGGGTTCCAACTGGAACACATCGCCCACCAATAATATCTGTTTGCCGCCGAAGGGTTCGCGCAGGTTGCGGGAATAGACGCGCAGGATGCGGTCTACGGCGTCGATGATGTCGGCGCGTACCATGGAAATCTCGTCGATGATGACCAGTTCCAGTTCTTCCAGTAGTTTGCGGTGGGGTTTGGTGTATTTGAAAAATTCGTGGATGCGTCCCCGTTGCAGACTGAAATTCGGGTCATCGGGCAGCAGGGGGTAGAAGGGCAGTTTGAAAAAGCTGTGCAGGGTACTGCCTCCGGCATTGATGGCGGCTATGCCGGTCGGTGCAAGCACCACGTGCTTTTTCTTTGTATTCGCGCAGATGTACTTCAGGAAGGTCGATTTGCCCGTACCTGCCTTGCCCGTCAGGAATACGGACTGACGGGTATACTGGATGAGGTTCAAGGCGTCTTGAAACTCTTTGTTTTGGGTATCGGGAACGAAGCTCAAAAGATTTCAGATTTATGATGGATTCCCGACTATGCCGAAATATTTCAGGGCGTTGGCGATGCCGTCTTCATCAACAGAAGTGGTTGTGTAGTTACTGGCAGCTTTTACGTCGTCATTGGCATTGCCCATGGCTACACCGATACCGGCATGGCGCAACATGCTGATGTCATTTCCTCCGTCGCCGAAGGCCATGGTCTCTTCCAGCTTGATGCCGAAGTGGCGGATAATCTGGTCGATACCGTTTTGCTTGGTGTTTCCTTTGGCTGTCACGTCTACGAAGGCAGGATGCCAGCGGCCCATCTCGCAGTGGGGGACGGAGGGCAGGATGATTGCTTCTTCCTCGGCGTTGATAAAGGGAGTCAGCTGGAAGAAGGCTTTGTCGGCATGGCTGTCGGTATAGGGCTTTGCTTCGATGGGGTCCACTTTCAATTGGTGATGGAAGATTTCCTCCACTACTTCACCGGGCTGGTTCACGCAGATGTCGTGCTCTCCCACCAGGATGCATGGGATGTTGCGTTCGTGGCAGAAAGCTGTCAAGGCATCCACTTCCGCTGTCGGTATGGGGCTTTTGTAGATAACGGTGTCTTCTACAAAGCAATAGGCGCCGTTCATCGTGATGTAGCCGTCTATCAGATTCCGTTCCTGCAAGGCAGACAAGTTGTTGATGATGACGCGTGGACGTCCGGTAGAAATGAAGATATGTATGCCTTTGGCTTTGGCGGCAGTCAACGCTTCAATAGTGGAAACGGGAATTTCGTGGGTCTTGAAGCTGACCAAGGTTCCGTCGATGTCAAAAAACAGAGCTTTTATCATAAGGGGTTCTTTTATCTTGTGCGCGAAATTACTTAAAAAAGCGAAGATATTTCGTACTTTTGTGCACAAATAAATGATAAATAACAAATGAAGAAACATTCTTTGAAAGATTGGATGATAGCGGTGCGTCCGTGGTCATTCCCCGCCTCTTCGATGCCGGTGGTGGTGACGTTGGCATATCTGTATTGGATGCGGCAGGACATAAACTGGGTGAACGGTATCTGGGCATTGTTGAACATCATTGTGTTTCACGCTGCCGGGAATACCTGGAGTGATTATTTTGACTATAAGCATAAGGTCGATGCAAGGGATACCTTTGGCGCCAAGACACTGACTGATGGGATGTTTACCCCGCGTGAGATATACCGCTTGTCGATGGCATTGCTGGCAGTTGCCCTTGTTGCGGGTATCGGCTTGTTGTGGCGTACCGGCTTGCCGCTGTTGTATATAGGTATAGGCGGTGCAGCTTGCTCGTTGCTTTATCCACCGCTCAAGTATCGTGCGTTGGGCGATGTCGTCATCTTTTTGGCGTATGCCTTGCTGCCGACGTTGGGCACCTGCTATGTGGCTACGGGAGTAGTTGACTGGAATGTCTTGTGGATAGCTCTGCCGGTGGGACTGATTACGGTGGCCATTCTGCATGCCAATAATACACGGGATATGCGTACCGATGCCCGTGCAGAGATTCAGACACTGGCCATGAAGCTGGGAGGAAAGGCGTCGATGTACGTTTATTGTGCCGAAGTCCTTTTTCCTTTTGGCTGGATAGCCGGCTTGATAGCTGCGGGAACTCTTCCTTTATGGACCCTGCTGGTGATGCCGGCACTGGTTCCTGCCATAGGCAATGTACGGGTGGTGTCCCGTTTTCCCGGAAAGGGAGAAAGTGCCATAGCCGGTCTGGATGAGATGACTGCAAAACTCCAGTTGTTGTTCAGTCTGCTGTTCACGTTGTCGTTCGTTGTAGCCGGTCTGCTGTCATGAAGAAGCTGATTTTTACCATTCTGCTGGCTGCCGTGCTGTGGACGGTCATGTTTTCGCCTTGGACGGCTCCTTTCGTGAATTTCTGGTGGATGATGACCGGTTCTGCGCTCACACTGTCCGTGTTTGCCACCTTGTTCAATCCCGGCTGGTGGCGGGAGGTGAAGTGGAGCTTGCCGAATGTCTTGCTGGGACTTGGCATTGCTGTTGCTTTGTGGGGCGTTTTCTGGTTGGGAGACAAGGTGTCATCTTGGATGTTCGATTTTGCCCGTCCGCAGGTGGACTCCATTTATGGGATGAAAGAGGGAGAGTCTCCTTGGCTGCTGGCAGCATTGCTGCTGTTGCTGATAGGGCCGGCGGAAGAGATTTTCTGGCGCGGCTATGTGCAACGCACGCTTTCCAAACGCTGGAATCCGAATGCGGGTTTTGTGGTGGCTACTTTGATTTATGCACTGGTGCATGCCGGTTCCTGCAACTTCATGCTGGTCATGGCGGCTCTGGTGGTGGGGGCGGCATGGGGGGCGCTTTACCGTTTCTTTCCGAACCGCTTTGCCGCTATTATCTTGTCTCATGCAGTGTGGGATGTGGCGGTATTTATATTTTTCCCGATATGATTATTGTTTACAAAAATAAGGTGGCGGTAATGGGTCGTATAAAAACAAGACAAATTGATGCGTTGAATTATAAAAAAGCAAGCATATGACTTACAATTTTGATGAAGTAATAGAGCGCCGTGGTACCGACTCCGTGAAATGGGACGGTGTGAAGAGTGTATGGGGACGCGATGACCTCCTCCCCATGTGGGTGGCGGATATGGATTTCCGCACGCCCCCGTTTGTGATGGAAGCCTTGCGGAAGCGTCTTGAACATGAAGTGCTGGGCTATACGTCTGCGTGTGAGGAATGGTATACTTCCATTTGTAGCTGGCTCAGTCGTCGCCACGGTTGGGACGTCACTCGCGAGATGCTGACTTTTGTACCCGGCATTGTCCGCGGTCAAGCCTTCGCATTGCAATGCTTCACCAATCCCGGCGACCGGGTAATGGTGATGACTCCCGTTTATCATCCCTTCTTCCTGGTGACGCAACGCATGAAGCGCGAAGTGGTTTACTCTCCGCTCGACCTGAAAGACGGACAGTATCAGATTGACTTTGAGCGTTTCCGTAAGGATATACAAGGATGCAAAGTATTGATTCTCTGCAATCCCCATAACCCGGGCGGGCGTGTATGGACGGTGGACGAATTACGCCGGATTGCTGATATTTGTACGGAAAGCCATACGTTTGTCATCTCCGATGAAATTCATGCCGACTTGACTCTGCCACCTTACAAACACCATCCTTTTGCTACTGTTTCGGGGGCTGCCGCGCAGAATTCCCTCACCTTCATGGCACCCAGCAAAACATTCAATATGCCGGGATTGGGAAGTTCGTACGCCATTATCCTCAATGAGGACATCCGCCACCGTTTTCAGGAGTTCATGGAAGCGGGCGAGTTCAGCGAAGGGCACATGTTGGCCTATATCGGTGCGGCTGCTGCCTATATGCATGGTGAGGAATGGTTGGAACAGCTGCTGGACTATATAAAGGGCAATATCGATTTCACGGAGAACTACCTGCGCGAGCATATTCCGGGCATCGGCATGATACGTCCGCAGGCTTCTTACCTGATTTATCTGGACTGCCGGGGATTGGGGCTGACTCAGGAGGAACTGGTGAGACTATTTGTGGACAAGGCACACCTGGCACTGAATGACGGCACCATGTTCGGTGAACCGGGTAAGGGATTTATGCGGCTGAATATCGGCTGCCCGCGTTCGGTGTTGGAGCAGGCGCTGAAGCAACTGGAAACTGCGGTTGCAGACAAATGATAGAAAAAACTATATCTCCTATATTATGAATAGATTACCTTTCCTTGGACTATTGTTTGCGTTGCTGTGCCTTGTTGCCTGCCGGCAGATGAATGAGGCACATCTGTTACATCTGGCAGAAAAGCAGGTGAATATGAATGTGGACAGCGTGTATGCCTTGCTGGTACAGATAGAGAGGCCATCGCAACTTTCGGATGAGGAGAGGCTGTTGTATGGATGGCTGAATGCTTATGTGCACTATAAGCGGCACAACTCGATGGCGGAAGATTCCTTGATATTGCCTGCTTCCGATTATTACGTCTTCCGCAACGACACGGCGAAGAATCTGTTTTCCTATCAGTTGAAAGCCTGGTACTGGTATTGGCTGAAAGAGCACGAACGGTGTATAGCTGCCATTGACAGCGGCGTAGCTTTGGCCAAGGCGCTGCAGGACACGGGAAGAATGGCTGATATGCTGATTGATAAGGCATACTGGTATGTGTATGTCTGGAAAGATTATGAGAAAGCGATAGAAACTTTCCGTACCGCCATAGCTTTGGACGCAAGAGCCGGAAGCTTCTTCTCTATGGGAATTGCCATGGGGCTGAACAAGAATGATTCTGCATCCTATTACATGGAGCGCAGCATAGAACTGGCAGTGGAGGCAGAAGATACCAGTAAGATAGTGCATTATTTGCGTAACTATGCCCAGATGCAGGCTTACTCTTTTGATGAACCTTCCGGTGCAATAGCTACTATTCGTCGTATGGAGCAGTATGTCGTCGACCCGGTGCAGTTGCGTATGGGAGATCTGGTGAAAGTGGAAGTGTTCTTGAAAGAAGGGCTGCTTGATTCGGCGGAATACTATTTGAATAAGGAGAGGAAACGTGGCGAGGGCCGGAACCGGTTTCTGACGGAAGAGAATATGGTGGCGGTATATAGGGCATTGATAGATTATACACGTCACCGTACGTTTGATGTGCTGGACGTGGCGCGCTATAATGATTCTGTAGCCAATGCTCTTACTGCGTTGCAGAGTACTGTCCGGCGTAAGGACGAGTCGAAGGAGACGCTTTCGCAAGCCAACTTGATTCTGACGGTGGAACGGAAGCAGGCACAACTGAATTTGTTGCTGGCACTGTTGGTACTGGTGCTTGCAGGTGGCGGTGTGTCCCTTTATATCCGTAACCGGCGTAACCGGTTGATTGAAGCGGAAGAACGGGCGGAAACACTGACCCGGTTGCTGGAAGATGCGATCAGGAACCAGTCGAAAGGGGAAGACGGGCAGTTTTTTCGGAAAATACTGTTGCAGCAATTAGGCATGATACGGCTGGTGGCTAAACAACCTACCTCACAGAATCAGGAGCTGCTTCGCCGCATTTCGGGTATTACCAGCCATGAACTGCCGGTAGAGAGTTTGCTGGTATGGGAGGACTTGTATCCTATCATAGACCGGATTTATGATAACTTCTACACAAAGATGGACAGCTGTTTTGGCGATGTGCTCATTGACAAAGAAAAGCAGCTTTGCTGCCTGCTCTGTGCGGACTTCTCGACGAAGGAGATTAGTGTGGTGATACAACAGAGCATTCCTACCATTTACCAGCGAAAGACGAATATCCGCAAGAAACTGGGGATGGGGGAGAAGGAAGGCATCGTAGAGTTTATAGGCAGCATATAGACCGGAAAAGGCATAATATAGACTTTTGTGAAATTAAAGTGTTGATATGTAGTGATTTGTAGTTTTGGAATATAGACTTTTTATTCCTCGATATAGACCGTTTGAGGCATGTTTTACCCCTACCTTTGTATCAGCGAAATACAAGGTGTGAAATATTGAAATCAAACGCATGATGAAAGAAAAACTACTGAACAACGTTAGAAAAAGAGTGATGGTATGGGTGGCCTTGGCAAGTATGGCAACTCTGCTTCCTGCTCAGACTTACCGGCTTTCCGGTTGTGTGCAGGACGAGAACCGCCAACCGGTAGAGGTGGCGAATGTGCTGCTGAAGCAGGCAAAAGACAGTATCTATATTACCGGTATGCTGACCGACACACAAGGTTGTTTTTCCTTTGACCAGCCACTGGGAGAATACTTGTTGCATATTACCCTTATCGGCAGCGAAGACCTCTACGTTCCCGTTGTGCTGCAAGGAAACAAAAACGTTGGCGAATTGACATTGAAATCTTCTTCTGCCTTGCTGGACGAAGTGACCGTTACGGCCGCGCGTCCCGTTATCAAGCGTCTGGTGGATAGGGTAGTGTTCGATGCACATAATACCATAGCCTCTGCCGGAGGCAGTGCACTCGACCTTCTGCGTGAAGTGCCCGGTCTGCAGGTTGGACAAAACAGTATTGGTATTATAGGTAAAGGGGGTATCAAGGTTTATATCAACGACCGTGAGACGAAGCTGTCAGGAGATGAACTGATAGATTACCTCCGTTCCTATGACGCCTCCCAGATACTGAAGGTGGAGGTGATTACCACGCCTCCGTCCAAATACGATGCCGCCGGAAATGCAGGCATCATCAATATCCGCTTGAAGTCACGCCCCAAAGATTACGTGGGTGGTACGGCTTCCGCTTCCTACAGCGCTGGTGAAAAGGACAATTACGGATATGGCGGGGTAAGCCTGAACCTCAGCAAGGGGCGCGTGTCATCCTTCCTCAACGGGGGTACTACGCAGGGCAACTATGAGACGCGTGAGAAGAATTACCGCTATTTTCCGCAGAACACCTGGAACAGCCGTGCCGACTACACCAATTACATGAATAGCTTCTACCTTCAGGGAGGTGTGGACGTATCGTTGGAACGGGACTGGACTGTAGGTATGCAGGCCATCTATAATCACAGTGCTCCCAAACCGGGCAACGCCCTTTCATGGACGGAAGTTTACGATGCCTCTACCGCCGTATTGGATTCTTTGCTGTACTCCAACAGTGACAAGGATACCAGTTCCGACCGCCTCAATCTGAATTTTCATACCGATAAGGTCTGGGATGACAAAGGCAAGAAAATGACTTGGGATGTGGATTACCTGCGTGACAACCGGGACGAAAATATGGGCTTTCTCTCGAAAACCCTCCTGCCTGACGGTACGGAGATTCCGGGTACAAACTTCGACTACAACTATCTGCAACATCGCAAGGTGGATGTAGTCTCCTCCGCTCTTGATTTCATCCTTCCTTTTGAAAAGTACAAGATAACGGCAGGTGCCAAGGTCTCCTTTACCAACACTCGCAACGGTATCAATTACGATACGTCGGACCCTACGCTGGTGCAGGATGATTATTTCCGTTACAAGGAGCAAATCTATGCCTTATATGCTGATTATAGCCGTGAATATTCCGAACGTTTTTCCATGCAGTTGGGCTTGCGTATGGAGCACACCTGCACTACCGGTATTTCCGAAGCGAAGGATACGGAGGACAAGCACGACTATACGCGCTTGTTCCCTACTGTCTATCTGCTTTATTCGCCTACAGACGGGCATGCGCTGAACTTCAGTTTCTCCAACCGCATCTCCCGTCCGTCGCAGAATATGGTCAATCCTTTTCCGTTCTATCAGAACAAATATACGTATGCCTGCGGACGTGAGGACTTGAAACCCAGCTACACTTACAATGCAGAACTGGGATATACGTTGAAGAACAACTTCAATGTTTCCGCTTATTATTCTTATTCGGACGATGTATTCTTCCAGGTTGTGGACTTGGATGCCGAAACGAATGTGACTTCTTTCCTTTGGGAGAATTTCATGAAGACGCATGCTTTCGGGCTTAACAATTCGTACACTTTCCGTACCAAATGGCTGCAAGCTTACGCCCAGCATGGAGTGAGCTATCGCCGGACTACCTCCAGCGCTGTCACCACCTCTCCCGAGGAGAAAGGATGGGCTTATGACGCCAGTCTGCGCAACACTTTCTTCTTCAATGAAAAGAAGACTCTTCTGGCCACGTTGTCCGGTTCCTATTCTTCCCGTCAGTATCAGGGCATCTATCTGATGAGCCCCACTTACAGCGTCAGTGCAGGTATGCTTTATCGGTTGTTGAACAATAAGCTCAGCCTCAGCCTGAATGTCAACAATTTGTTTGTCAGCCATTCCAAATTGGAAACCATGTCCAACGGGTTGAAGATAATTGCCGACAATCAGTTTGCCTTTGCCAGTTTCCGTATCGGTGTATCCTATACTTTCGGTGGTGATATACGTAGTAAGGGTCAGCGGAACAGTAACGAGGATATTCAGAGGAGGCTATAACACGGAAAGGGTGCTACCCGGTTTCCCCTTTTGTTGCTAAGTGGGAGATTGTCGAACTTTCATTGTGGAGCGTTATTGTATAGGCTTTCTAATGTATATGAAGGGTCATTGGAGAAATACCCTTTGGTCATGACATCTATCACATCCTTTCCATTGTTGACATAAGTTCCTGTGGCGTGATTCATCAGCCCGGAACATTCCTGTCCGGCGCCGGCATTGCCGTTGTCCCAATAGAATACGGCCATGCCATTGGTGCGTGCAGCTTTGCATACATATTCTAGGTAGTATTTGCGGAATGTTTCAGAACGGTTGTTGTTGCGGTGTACGCACCCCATTTCTCCAATGTATACGGGAATCCCTTTTTCTACGTAAGCGGTTCTTAATGCTGCAAAGATTTTCTCAAGATGTTTTTCGTCTCCCCAGTTCTCTTTTTTGCTGGGGGCGCCGGTGTGTCCCCACTCTGCAAATTTATCTTCCAATGCGAAGGTGGCAGGGTCGTAGTAGTGTACTGATATTAACAGACGGTCTTTGGCTTGGTCTGTTGGGAGCTGCAGGTGTTTTATGGTAAGATTAGGGCTTGTGCAATAGCCGCTGATACCTAAGTAGCGGGTTGCATTGTTACCGCCGGTGGCACGGACGGCATCTACAAAAACTTGTTGCCATTCATTGAGTGTGGCATATTGTTTGCCTCCATCGGTGGTATTGGTGCCAGAGCCCCATCTTCCGTCATGAATTTCATTGAGGCCTTCAAAAATGAGGAACTCGCCTTTGTTCTCGAAACGTTGGGCTATTTGTGTCCACATGGATTTGAGTTGCTCTTTGATAGCGGTATTTACGTCTTTGTTTTGTGCTGCTTCTACGATATTAAGCCAGCGGTGCTCATCAAAACCGTCTTCGTGGATGTGGCGGTGTCCGTCATGATGGATGTTGATAATGGCTTTCAGCCCGGCTTTTTCAGCATATTCCACTACTTCGGCTACACGGTTCATCCAGTCCGTGTCGATATGATAGTGTGGGGCCTCGCCCACTTTTCCCAACCAGGTAACGGGGATGCGGACTGATGTAAATCCGGCTTGTTTTACTTTCAAGAGTGTCTCTTGTGTAACTTTACCGTTGCCCCATGAGGTTTCGTCGGCTATTTCGTTTACATGGGCGTCAAGCTGGTTACCCAGATTCCATCCGAGCCCCAACTCCTTTGCCACTTTTACGGCAGGAAGATTCTCGTCTATGGCAGGTTTGCTCTCTTGCTTATTATTTGCAGCCTGGGTGATGATGATGCTGGTTTCTTTTTCACCGGCCGTGATAGTTATGCCGGCTTCACGGGCATTCCCTTTATTGGCTTCTGCTGTAAATGCAAATGACGTAAGATTATCGGAAGAAGTATTTGATTTCAGTGTTATCCACCCGGCATTGGATTGGGCTGTTGCGATGGGATAGGATGAAACACGGATGGTTATTTCTCCACCGGCGGCTGCGAGATTCTGAGGGGATACACTTTTCACGGTGAGATAGGGCAACTCCTCTATGGAGGAATTGGAGCTGGAACAGGACAAAATGTTTATGGACAATAGTATTGCCATTACATTCTTCAAACAGATGAATTTTGTGTTCATAAAATCAGTTTTATAGGTTTATGGCGACAAAGGTAGTGGCAATGGGGTTATGTATAGTTTGAAATCCTGCATATAGAGGTTTGAAATCCTACAAATCAGCCTATATTCATTCTTTGCCCGGTGTATCGGCTGGGTTGGACACCGAAATATTTCTTGAATAAAGTGCTGAAATATTTGGAGTTTACAAATCCCGTTTGTATGGAAACATCGGTCACCGGTATTCCTTGTTGCAGTAGGGCGGCAGCTTGCTTAAGGCGGATAATACGGATGAAGTCTTGCGGAGTATGCCCGGTAAGAGCTTTCAGCCGTTCGTGGAAGAGAGTTCGGCACATGGCCATGTTTCGGCAGAGCCGGTCAATGTCGAATTCAAAATCGCTTATGTTATCTTTTACGATTTGAGTTGCTTTTTCCACAAAGGCACTGTCCGCATTATTGGGCATGGCAGATTGTACAGGCATTTCTTTGATGGTCTTGTCTGTCGAAAGGGTATGTTGCAGGGCAATCTGTGTATAGTATTGCCGTAGGCGTCTGCGATTCTCTATTTGTGCCTGAATTTTGGCTTTCAGTATATCTATGTCGAAAGGTTTGGCTATGTAGTCATCGGCTCCTTTCTGCAATCCTTCTATGATGGATGTCCTGAAGGTCTTGGCGGTAAGTAGTATGACCGGTATACCTGAAGTGGCAGGAGTGCTTTTTATACGGTGGCACATTTCGTCACCCGGCATACCGGGCATCATTATATCAGATAACACTAAACTGGGATATTGCGTTTCCATATATTCCAGCGCTTCTTGCGCATTGGATTTGTCTATGACCCGGTAAACCGGTTCAAATATACGGCGCATATAGAGGCGGAGTTCATCATTGTCTTCTACAATGAGTAATGTATCCTTGTCCGAGTCACAAAGTGTGGTGTTTTCGGTGGTAGTGAAATCTTTCGTGATTGGAGTGGCGGTGGGCACGGCGGAGGCTGTGACTGCGGCCTTGTTGAGTATGAGCATGAACTCCGAACCTTGGTTTACGATGGAGTTGACTTTGATGTCCCCTTTCAGTAAAGTGGCAAACCGCTTGGCTTGTAATAGTCCCAAGCCGATGCCCGGAGTGCCGGAACTGATGGCATTGCTGACACGGAAAAAACTTGTAAACAGTTTCTTTTGTTCTTTGGGGGAGATGCCGATACCTGTATCGCTGACGATAATCTGTACTTTGTCAGCTTCGGCTTTCACGTCGATGCTGATTTTCCCTCCAGCAGGAGTGTATTTAAGAGCGTTGGATAGAAGGTTGGTAAGTATCCGGTCCAGTAATTTACTGTCGGCCCACACCCCCAACAGGCAGTCAATGCTGCTTGCCTGCAATGTTTTCTGTTGCTGCTGGCAGAGCGGTTGAAAGATAGTGAAGAGGTTGTCGATATTCTGTTTTAGTGGCACAGCCTCCATTTTGGGGTTCATACTGGAATGGTCTATTCGTTCAAAATCAAGTAGCTGTGATAATATGTCCAGTAGCTTGTTGAGATTGGAATGTGCCAGCCCTATAGACCGGATGGCGTCTGCATGAAGTGTGGAATCCTGACGCAATTCGTCCAAAGGAGCTTTGACAAGCGTAAGTGGGGTACGGATGTCGTGGGCTATGCTTACGAAGAAGGCAATCTTTTCGTTCATATAGTGGCGCACCAACTGTTGCTGTTTGCTTTTGATAATCACTCCTATAATACCGCATAGGGTTATGGTATATAATAGCCAAGCCCACCAAGTGTTCCACCATGGCTGGCAGATGGTGATGCTTGTTGTCCGGTTGCTTAATATAAGCCCGCTGTTGAGGCTGTATGACCGTATGCAAAGTTGGTATTTGCCTGGTGATACATTCGTGTAGCGCAGTTGCTCATTGTTTTCCAACTTGTTCCAGTCACGGTCAAACCCTTCAAGCATGTATTCGTATGCAATGTCTTCCTGATAACGGAAACTTACTGATTCAAATCCTATTGTGAATGAATTGTGTCGGTATGATAAAGTGATGGTGCTATCTGCCAGCATTTGCATGAGCTCTGGACGCATGTCTGTGGATTCTCTGCTGTCTATATTGTCTATCCGGAAGTTGGTGAGCTGTAAAGACGGGGCCTGATAGGAAGTGAGTGAAATGTGGGGTTTGAAAATCAGTACTCCGGTGGTGCTTCCCAGTGCTACACGTCCATCTGCCAATAGGATAGCGGCGGAACGGTTGTAGAATCTCGACATCACATGCTCAAAGTTTTGGTTGTATATCTGCATGGACGGCTGTGGGGGAAGGCAGGCCAGTCCGTGGTCGGTAGTTATCCATAACATCTTGCTGTGGTCGATGAGCAAGGCACTTACACGGTTGGAGGGCAGACGTTGCTCGGTAGAGAAAGCCCTTTTTTCAAGAGTTTGCAGATTGCACAAATAAAGGCCTCCGCCATCACTTCCCAGCCATGCTTGTTCATCGTCTATAAATGCTATGGATTGAATGAAAGCATTGAAATCCTCCCCTTTGTTGTCGGTGCTCTTAAATATATGTGCCTGTTTCCCTGTTTGTTTGTTTATCAGTACCAGCCCGTCCACTGTGCCTACAGCAATGGTATGTGCATCCTTTTGTGCTATGCAACGTGCTTTAATTACGTTGTACGATTTCCACTGCCGGGTAGGGTGCTCCAGTTGCAGCAACTGGTTGTCCATTGTCCCTATCCATAAATCTCTGTCTGTATCAAACTGTACTGTAGAGAGGTAGTCGGAAGGCAAACTGCTGTTGGTGCTTAAGTAATGATGTAAAATTTCTCCCTGGCTGTTGAGAAGAAAGACTCCATTGCCATAAGTGCCTGCAGCGATGATATCCTGGGAATCGATGGAGATACTTAATACCACATTGCCTGGAAGTATCTGCCTGCATCGGTTATTTGGGGGATTGTATATGCTGATACCATTATCGGTGGCAATCCACAATTCACCGTTGCTTTGTTCGCAGAATGCATTTACATTGTCATCGGCTAAGGATGGTTCTTCTCCTTTGCGATGTCTCAGTAAAGTTGTACTGGTTTCCTCGGGCATCATGAGAAATGCCCCGCCGGTATAAGTCCCTATCCATATATTGTCTTCGCAATCTCGGCATAGGGAATACACTCCCATGGCAGTAAGCATCCGGTTGGTGCGCGTGAAGAGTGGCTCCGCTTCGCCGCTGGATAAGTTGTAGGTGTACACTCCATCTCCATCAAAACCCAATAAAACGGTGGACGGTGTCATTTCTATCATGGAACGGATAGGAGTGTGAGGGAGAGAACCGTTTTTGACAGGCTGCTCTTGCCATGAACTGAGACTGATACTTTTCACTCCACAGTTGAAAGTACCTATTAATAATATCTCCTTGTTTGGAAGTGGTAGGAGACTTTGTACATAGGTGTCCGGGCAGAGTTTTTGTAATAAATTCCTATCCTTGGAATAGATACGTAAGTCACATGTGGTACCTATGGCCATACTTTGAGGTAATTCTGTGATATAGGTCACATGGCAGTCGGAATCAATAAGTTGGGGCGTTTCACCTAATAGACAACAGTAGAGACCGCTATTGAGCCCTATCCACAACTGTTCCTGAGAGTCAATAAAAAGGTAATGGAGAACCAGGCCCATATAAATATGTTCGGCTAAATCAAGGTAGAGCTCAAATTGATCGGTAAGCAGGTTATATCTGTAAATCCGTCCTACGTTATTATAAGCATAAAGTGAATTGTTGGGGCTTATGGTTAACATGGTAGTACTTCCTGAGGCATCGGAAAACCTTTGGTTGGTCCCTAATTTATAGCTTTTCATCGAGCGCCCGTTGAAACGGTTGATTCCATCAAGTGTGCCCATCCATATAGCTCCTGACTTGTCTGTTGCGATGGAAAAGACCCGTAGACTGTTCAACCCCTCTTCTGTACCAAATTGTAGGCTGGAAAAACGCTGGATATGCTTGTCTGCATGGGCTGTGATTGAGAACAGCATGAAGAAAAGCAAGACCAGAGTCTGTAGAGTTTGTTTAGTGCAGATATACATTTGCTATGCAATGTTGGTTAACGAGTACAAAAGTACATTAACTCTGTGAATGTTCAAAACAATAATCCAATAAGTTCGAATTGTTGAAAGTATTTGTATTGAAAATCAGTGCCTTGTGATAAAATGCAAGAATTCAAACCTGATATGTGGGGATTCAAACCTGATGAATGGATACTTTAATGAACTTTGCGGCCTAACCGAGAATCTGGTTTACAACTGTCTCTTATACACATCTGACGCTGCCGACGAATAGCCTT
>ENA-OYXY01000093-OYXY01000093.1-human-gut-metagenome-genome-assembly--contig:-NODE-93-length-45173-cov-9.493284_pt1 | contig 45173 bp, 30 predicted proteins | sample MGYA00244058_ERZ653438 | MGnify/ENA primary metagenome ERZ653438 (study PRJEB26926, sample SAMN06165026) | human gut metagenome | biome: ENVO:00009003; feature: ENVO:2100002; material: ENVO:00002003... | reverse complement strand
TGTTAAGCACGCCGCCAGCGTTCATCCTGAGCCAGGATCAAACTCTCATTAAAAAGTTTGTAAATCCTATGTCAGAAATCATACTAGCTTGTATTTTTCCTAACCATCTTTACTGTTATTGGTTTGTTAGATCTTTGATATCATCTCTGATCCGACGTTCTTGAAATTCTTGTTTGGAATTTCAGGGTTGTCATGTTGTTAATTTTTCAAGGTTCTTTATGTTCTCGCCTCTCAGCGACAACTTCTAAATACTATCACATTCATTTCTTAATGTCAACAACTTTTTTCATCTTTTTTCAAGTCATTTCGTCAGCTCTTATGAACTGATTTCGTATCATAATCGGGAAATTATATAACGAATAAATCTCAAAATCCGATGTTTTACAGATGTTTCTGACACCGTCTCACGCGACAGCTTTTATAAGATACCACCATCATTTGGCAAAGTCAAGCACTTTTATTGAATTTTACACGAAATAATTTTGGCCACAATACCAAATGATACTGTGGCCATGCTCACCGCTATTATCGTGCTTTATATGATTGAATATTTTCTTCTATATATACTCCAGTGCCTGCTGTATATTTGCGACACCTACCACTTTCATGTCTCCAAGGTCTTTCATCTTCTTCACATTGTCCAGATTGGATCTCGGTATGATACAGGTCTTAAATCCCATCTTTGCGGCCTCGCGTACTCTCTGCTCAGCACCTGACACTCCACGCACTTCGCCTGAAAGTCCCATCTCTCCAAACATGACCATATCAGAAGGTATGGCACGGTTCTTGAAGCTTGATACAAGAGCAAATACTATTCCCAGATCTGCCGACGGATCATCAAGGCGCATACCTCCGGCTATATTCACATATGCATCACAGCCCGCCATAACTATGCCGCCTCTCTTCTCAAGAACAGCAAGCAGAAGATTTACCCTGTTGTAGTCGAGTCCCACGCTTGTTCTTCTTGGCAGGTTGAAGCTTGACTGGCACACCAGAGCCTGGATCTCAAGCAATATCGGTCTTGTTCCTTCCATTGTACATACTACTACAGACCCGGATGTGTCATCAGGTCTTCCATCCAGCATAAGCTGTGACGGATTCTTCACCTCTGCAAGTCCGGTTCCCTTCATCTCAAATACACCGATCTCATTTGTCGAGCCAAATCTGTTCTTTACTGCACGAAGGACTCTAAACCCGGCATTACGCTCGCCCTCGAAATAGAGAACTGTATCTACCATATGTTCAAGGGTTCTTGGGCCTGCCACGGTTCCCTCTTTGGTAACATGTCCTACTATGAATATGGCGATTCCTGTCTGCTTCGCCATCCTCATGAGTCTGGCTGTAACTTCCTTTACCTGGGATACACTTCCCGGTGCAGACTCCACGTCATCCGTAACTATGGTCTGTATGGAATCTATAACAATGACCTTTGGAGTGTCCTTCTTGACATACTCCTCCACATCCTCGAGATTGTTGACACAGAGAAGCAGCATATCCTTTGTAAAATTTCCGATACGCTCTGCCCTCATCTTTATCTGTGAAAGGGACTCCTCACCTGACACATAAAGTATCTTCTGTCCCATCTCTGACATATTCCTGCACATCTGCAGCAATATGGTGGATTTACCTATACCCGGATCTCCTCCCACCAGCACAAGGGATCCGCTCACTATCCCGCCGCCTAATACTCTGTTTAATTCGCCTATTCCTGTGGTAAAACGCGTCTCGTCGGTGGTCTCCACCTCCAAAATGCTTGTAGGCGCCACGACAGCCCTTCTACCGGACTGGCTCTTGGCGCCTACTGTCACTTTCTCCTCGCAAAATGAATTCCACGCTTTACAGCCGGGACACTGCCCCATCCATTTTGTCGATTCGAATCCACATTCCTGGCAAAAAAACACCTGTTTTCCTTTTGCCATAAATATCTCCTGTGTATGCTATATTAGTCAAATGCTCTCTTAACATCAACCTTGACTGGTCTGCCCTCTTCAAGATCTACGCTTATGCTCATCTTGCCACCGAGGTTGGTCTTGTTCTTGCCGACATATACATCGTCTACGTGAACCTTGTACTCTGTCTCAGGCTCAAGCTCAAGTGTGATGGACGCATTCTCTGGTCCCTCAACTACAAATGTAACATCGTTCTCATCAGCCTTGAAACCATGTACTGCTGTTCCCGGTACTGACTCATATACGAACATTCCGTTCTTCTCAAGCTTTGTGATCTCGTTGAAAGTCTTTATCTTGTAGATATCTCCCTGGAACTCAAAACCGTCCTTCTTGGTCTTTGCTCCAAGCTCATAATTACCGAATTCCAATGACTCCCCCTGTGCATTTATCAATTCATTTACTACTGACATTGATCTTATCCTCCTGTTATTTTGTATGATCTGAACTCTATCGCAATAATATCCTGATATATATCAATAATCTCTGTATACTATCCGTTAGTGATTTTCATTATACAGTAATGCATCCTTTTTTTCTACAAAATTATGCATTTTCACCAATATTTCATATTAATTTCTACTGCTTAATTTTCCGCACTTGGCACTACTGTATATCATGCTCACATCACAAATATCTAATCCGACATCATTCCTCTGTCTTTTGTTTCGCTGTAAGTGATATTTTCTCAGTGGTTTTTCCGTCGGCTTCCTTCTTTTTCTTCGTTGACACTGTGACTGTATCACCTTTTTTGACATCACCTCTAAGCATCGCCTCCGCAAGCACATCCTCCACATATGTCTGAATAGCCCTTTTGAGTGGTCTTGCTCCATACTTCTTGTCATAGCCTTTTCCAAAGATATATTTCTTTGCATGGTCGGTGAACTTAAGCTCAATATCCATCTGTGTCTGGACACGGTTCTTAAGTTCCTTTAACATAAGTCCGGTTATATCCTTTACATTTGCCTCGCTCAGGGCATGGAACACGATTATGTCGTCTATTCTGTTCAGGAACTCCGGCTTGAAGGTTCTCTTGAGCTCATCCATTACATTGCTCTTCATCTTCTCATGTTCCTTTGTCTCATCGCTTACCGTGACAAATCCAAGCTGCTTAGGGTCAACTATACCCTGTGCCCCTGTATTGGAGGTCATGATTATGATGGTGTTCTTGAAATCCACCTTTCTTCCCTGGGAATCCGTTATATGTCCGTCATCAAGTACCTGAAGGAGAATGTTGAACACATCGCTGTGAGCCTTCTCTATCTCGTCAAACAGCACAACAGAATACGGATTGGTCCTGACCTTCTCACTGAGCTGTCCGCCCTCCTCAAAGCCTACATAACCCGGAGGTGAACCTATCATCTTGGACACGCTGTGCTTCTCCATGTACTCCGACATGTCAACTCTTATCAGGGCATCCTCACTTCCAAATACTATATCTGCAAGAGCCTTGGAAAGCTCTGTCTTACCGACACCTGTAGGTCCGAGGAACAGAAATGATCCCATCGGTCTCTTCGGATCCTTAAGTCCGACTCTGCTTCTCTTGATAGCACGTGATACGGCTGTAACAGCCTCCTCCTGGCCAACTACCCTCTTGTGAAGTTCACTCTCAAGGCGTTCAAGCTTCTTTGACTCCTTCTCCGTGAGCTTGCTCACAGGGATCTTGGTCCACACGGACACAACATCCGCAATATCGTTCTCCTGAACTGTGATATTTCTCCGGCTGGAAGACTGCTTTCTTGCATTCTTCTTTGCAAGCTCCTTCTGTCTCGCGCTCACCTCTGCCGCCGCCTCTATATTGCCAGCCATGAGTGCCTTCTCCAGATCGTCGTTGAGCGTTGTAAGCTCAGCCTCCACAGCCTTTTTCTTCTCATAATTATGTCTGTCCGATGAGAATCCGAGCCTCTTTCTGGAGCATGCCTCATCCATAAGATCTATGGCTTTGTCCGGCAGGAATCTGTCTGTTATATATCTGATGGACAGATCCACCGCAGCTTCAACCGCATCATCGCTTATATCGACATTGTGATGCTGCTCATAGCATGGTCTGAGTCCCTTGAGTATCTCCACTGCCTCATCCCTTGTAGGCTCATCCACGTACACCGGCTGGAATCTTCTCTCAAGGGCCGCATCCTTCTCTATATACTTCCGATATTCGTTCAGAGTCGTAGCACCTATCATCTGGATCTCCCCGCGTGACAGGGACGGCTTCAGTATATTGGACGCATCTATTGCACCCTCGGCACCGCCTGCCCCTATGAGTGTGTGAAGTTCATCCACAAACAATATGATATTGCCATCCGATATGACCTCTCCGATGACCTTCTTTATCCTGTCCTCAAACTCTCCTCTGTACTTGGAACCGGCAACCATGCTTGAAAGGTCAAGCGAAAGGAGCCTTTTACCCTTTACAGTATCCGGCACTTCATCGTGGGCTATGAGATATGCTATGCCCTCCACAACAGCAGTCTTTCCAACACCCGGCTCTCCGACCATACATGGATTGTTCTTCATTCGTCTGCTGAGTATCTGCATGACTCTCTCTATCTCTTTTGTACGTCCGATGACCGGATCCATATTGCCCATCCGTGCTTCCTGTGTCAGATCTCTGGAATACTGATCCAGTGTAGGTGTGGATGTCTTGCTCTTATTTCTCGACTTTTTCAGTGCTGCATATTCTCTCTTTGCCGTATTCGCATCGCTTCCACAGGCAAGAAGTATGTCTGTGTACACCTTCTGGATATTTACATTCTCTGATGCCATAAGCTTTACAGCTACACAGTCTGTCTCCTTTATAAGTGCCAGAAGGATATGCTCTGTACCCACCTCCTGGGAATTGAGTCTTCTCGCCTCATACTGTGAGTCATCGAGAATCCTTCTTGCGCTCATCGTATATTTGTCTCTCTCCCCTGTGACTACTCCACCGGGTTCCAATGTATACTTCAACGCATCTATGATCTTAACTATATCCAGACCATTCTCGTTCAGAATACTGTACGCTGTTGTATCTGCTACGGATGCCAGTGCAACGATAAAATGCTCGCTTCCGACAAAATTCTGTCCAAGCTTCCTCGCCACCCTGTTTGCCTCTTTTATAACTATGTCAGATTCTTTGCTGTACGGTAATTTCATTCAGTCCACCTCAAATCTAAATAATCTAGGATTTTATGCGCTTCATTATAGCATATGTCGTCGTGCGTAAGCGCGATGACCTACGCACGCATCAGCGTGCTTCATTATAGCATATATATTACAGGAATACAAAAGAGGTTTTGAGACAAATTCTCTCAAAACCTCTTCCGTAAATATATATCTATAGATTACTGCTCGTCTATAGCCTTACCTATATCATGTCTCATGTACTTGTTGTCAAATGTGATCCACTCTGTCGCAGCATATGCATTTGCACGTGCCTCGAAGAGATCCTTGCCTTTCGCTGTCACACCAAGTACACGTCCGCCATTTGTCACAATCTGATCACCGTCGAACTTTGTTCCGGCATGGAATACAAAGTAATCATCCTTGCCGTCAAACTTCTCAAGTCCGTGTATAGGATAACCCTTCTTATATGATACAGGATAACCGTCTGATGCAAGAACGACACAAACAGCCGCATTGTCCTCAAACTGAAGATCTATCTTATCAAGTGTTCCATCAATACATGCCTCCATGACATCGATGATATCATTCTTCATACGTGGAAGAACTACCTGTGCCTCAGGATCGCCAAATCTTGCATTGTACTCAAGAACCTTAACACCGTTTGGTGTCATCATAAGTCCGCAGAACAGAACTCCCTTGAATTCTCTTCCCTCAGCCTTCATGGCTGCCATAGTTGGCTTGTAGATGTTCTCCATGCAATACTCATCTATCTCTTTTGTATAGAAAGGACTTGGTGAGAATGTTCCCATTCCACCTGTGTTGAGACCCTGATCTCCATCCTTTGCTCTCTTGTGATCCTGTGCTGATGTCATAGGCTTGATCGTTGTTCCATCACAGAAGCAGAGAACCGATACCTCACGGCCTGTCATAAACTCCTCTATAACCATAGTGTTGCCCGCTGAACCAAAGTGCTTGTCAAGCATGATCTCCTTGACGCCTGCCTTTGCCTCCTCAATGTCATTACATATGAGAACGCCCTTGCCGAGTGCAAGTCCGTCAGCCTTTAATACTATTGGAAATGCAGCTGTCTCAAGATACTTGAGTGCCGAGTCTGCATCTGTAAAATTCTCATAAGCTGCTGTAGGTATACCATATTTCTTCATGAGATCCTTTGATAACGCCTTTGATCCCTCTATGATCGCCGCATTTGCACGAGGTCCGAATGCTCTGATCCCTGCTGCCTCAAATGCATCGACCGCACCTGCAACAAGCGGGTCATCCGGCGCTACAACAACCAGATCGACTGCCTTATCCTTTGCAAATGCAACCAGCTTATCAAAATCCATCACACCTATATCAACGCACTCTGCAAGTGCTGCGATACCTGCGTTGCCAGGTGCACAATATATCTTGGATACTTTATCACTCTTTGAAATACTTGTAACTATAGCATGCTCTCTTCCGCCGCTTCCTACTACCAATACTTTCATGGATATTCCTCCTAATCTTCTACAACTGCAATTCCATCTTCAACATGTACTTTGCCATGGGCGATCTTGTCTATAACCGCAGGCAGAAGCTTCCACTCAGCCTGTTCCATCACACGCTGCTGCAGAGCCTTCGGTGTATCACCATTCTGTACTGCAACTGCCTTCTGCATGATGATCGGACCTGTGTCAGTGCCTTTATCTACAAAATGGACCGTAGCTCCCACTACCTTGACACCTCTTGCAAGGGCTGCCTCATGAACTTTAAGTCCATAGTAGCCTGTTCCGCAGAATGCCGGTATGAGTGATGGGTGTATGTTGACTATCTTATTCGGATATGCATCTATCACTATCTCAGGTATGACCACAAGATATCCTGCGAGAACTATAAGATCCGCTCCGGTCTCCTGAAGCTTTGCGAGGAGTGCCTCGTTGAATTGAGCTCTGTCCGCGTAATCCTTAGGGCTTACGACCTCCGCTGCTATTCCCACCTTCTTCGCCCTCTCAAGAGCAAATGCATTCTTATTGTTGCTTATGACCGCAACTATCTCCGTATCTGTTATGACTTTATTATCTATGGCATCTATGATGGCCTGAAGATTGGTTCCGCCGCCTGATACCAGAACTGCAACCTTTAGCATAAGTCTACTCCCTTTTCACCAGCTACAACTGTACCGAGAACAAATGCCTTGTCGCCGGCAGCTTCTATAGCTGCAATAGTCTTATCTGCGTCTGCAGGGTCTATAGCAAGGCACATACCAACTCCCATGTTGTATGTGTTGTACATCATATGCTCATCTATATCGCCTTTCTTTGCGAGAAGCTTGAATATAGCCGGTACCTCATATGAATCCTTCTTAACCTGAGCACGAACTCCGTCTGGAAGCATTCTTGGGATATTCTCATAGAATCCACCACCTGTGATGTGACTGCATCCCTTGATCGTAATGCCTGCATCCTTCACTGACTTGAGAGCCTTTACATAGATTCTTGTAGGCTCAATAAGTGCCTCACCGAGTGTCTTGCCAAGCTCGTCGTAATATGTATCAAGAGATTCCTTTGTCATCTCGAAAACCTTTCTTACAAGTGAGAAACCGTTGCTGTGCACTCCACTTGAAGCGATACCTATAAGTGTATCTCCAGGCTTAATGCTCTCTCCTGTAATAAGATCCTTCTTCTCAACAACACCTACTGCAAATCCTGCAAGGTCGTACTCATCCTCAGGCATAAGTCCCGGATGTTCTGCTGTCTCACCACCTACGAGGGCAGCTCCTGACTGGTTGCATCCCTCTGCAACGCCGCTTACTATAGTTGCAATCTTCTCAGGATAGTTCTTGCCACATGCTATATAGTCAAGGAAGAAAAGTGGCTCTCCACCAGAGCATGCGATATCATTCACACACATTGCCACTGCGTCGATTCCGATGGTGTCATGCTTATCCATAATATAAGCGAGCTGAACCTTTGTTCCACATCCATCTGTTCCTGACAGAAGTATAGGCTCTTCCATATCCTTGATCTTAGCGAGACTGAAAGCTCCTGCGAATCCACCAATTCCGCCAAGTACCTCGGGTCTCATGGTTGTCTTGATATGCTTCTTCATAAGCTCCACAGACTTGTATCCAGCTTCAATATCTACTCCGGCATTCTTGTAATCCAATTTCTTATCCTCCTGTTATCTGTTTTGTACAAGGCGCACCGGCACCTTTTCAAATATTCCAATAAATTATAGATTATATCGAATACTTTGTAAAGATTGAGATGATTACAAATTGATAATGTGGTGAACGTGTGGTATAATCACAATATATTGTGATTATAGCTATCCGCAATATATAACAGTCGATTATACTACAGCAAAAGCAGTTACTAAAGGAGCACCCGCATGACCAACAACAGATTGAACATCGGTATTTTTACGTGTCATATTGATAACGATTACGCAACAGAGGTTTGCAAAGGAGCTGAATACGCAGCAAAGGAACTTGACTGCAATCTCATCGTATTTCCGGGCATGTTTCTGAATGCCTCCTTTTATGATCCTGCCAATCAACTGTATGATTACCAGTATAATTCGATTTTCTACTATGCACATCCTGAGTGTCTGGACGCACTTATCATCTCCGTCGGAGCTATATCATCTCTGTTATCGGAGAAGGACATGAATTCTTTCCTTTCCCATTTTGATGGAATACCTATCCTCACACTGGAGGAGAAGCTTCCGGGATATCCATGCATCAGAACAGACAATTCAAGAGGAATGAGGGATGCCATAGAACATCTCATAAAAGAACACAAGAGAAAGCATATATGCTTTGTTGCCGGCAAGGATGACAACACCGACAGCAATCTCAGGCTCAAGATATACAGAGAGGTTCTCTCTGAGAACGGACTCAGCGTTGAGGACCGCATGATAATACACGGCGACTTCGCAGAATACTGTCAGGAGGAGACTGCACAGCTTCTGGATGTCAACCCGGATGCCGATGCCATCGTATTTGCAAATGATCGCATGGCAATAGGCGGTTATGCAGAACTCAAGTCCAGAGGAATACGCATAGGAGAAACCATGTCGGTCATCGGTTTTGACGATTCACCATCTTCCGTCAACATGGATCCCCCCCTCACCACAGTCAATATCAATTCCTGTGAACTCGGTTTCCGTGCAGTATATGCGGCGGTGAGACTTGCCCAGACCGGCAACATGAAATCCGAGACTCTGGATTCCAGACTTATAAACAGACTGTCCTGTTGCTGTCACCTGTGCACAGAGAGTGACCTGATAGATGCCGGCAGACATTTACTGGATCTTGACATACCGGACATCATCGATATTCTCGACGGACGACTCTTCGGAGAGATCGCAGATTCTTTCTTTGCCTCCAAGGTCATGTCCGCATACAACAGGATACTCATTGATATAGTATCCGTGATCAAGAGCGACATTGATACGGAGTACCCACAGAACAAGATCATCGATGAACTCAAATGTATTCTCGAATCTGACCTGACCGATTTTTATTCTGTCCAGAAAACAGCATACATGTTCCGTGAACTGGCTTCCATCTTCTCAAGCTGTAAATTGTCTGCAGCCAAGAGTCTCCAGTTCAACAGACTTAACACGACCATAACCAACACCATATCACTCTTCATCTCGAATCAGCTTTACAACACGATATACGAGAACAAGATGATGGGCTGGTCATCAATATACATAACCCGTGACACCCTGACATACGGCGAGGATCTTGGCAAGACATACACATCCATCCTCCACAAGCTTCAGGGGCTGAATTACGAAGGAGCTTACATCTACACCTACGACGATCCTGTGCGCATCACAGACACGGGAAGTTGGATCGTTCCAAAGTCAGTCTTCCTTCAGGCTTTCTTCAACCCGAACAATTGTCAGGTGCTTTTCGGAGAGTCCAGAAGGGTTCCTTCTGTAGAAATTTTTGACAACGAATATACATACTATGACAAGCGTTTTACATCCGTCATAGTTCCTATATTTACAAACGAGGATCACCACGGAGTGTTCATATGCAACACAGATGTGGCTCACTTCAGTTCCATATATTCCACCAGCCTGCAGCTCGGTGCAGCACTGAAATATATGTCGCTGCTCCGTGAGCAGAACATCACGCAGGAACAGCTCAGGATGTCTCTGAACGAGATCCACGAGAAGAACGAGCTTCTGAACCACCTGTCGACATCAGATGAGCTGACGGGTATATATAACAGACGTGGATTTATGGAGCGGGTTGAATACTATATCAACATTCCGTCAAACTGTGGAATGAAGGCCATACTTCTCTTCGCTGATATGGATTCACTGAAAGTTGTAAATGACAAATTTGGACACAAGGACGGTGACTTCGCCCTCAAGAACATCGCGAACATCCTGTCCCAGAGCTTTGGTCCACATGATGTCATCGGTAGAATAGGCGGCGATGAGTTCGTATGCTTTGCATTTATAGACGACTCCGATTACGTCACCGAAGTGCAACGCAAGATCAAGGATTTCTCAGCCGAGCTGAACGCAACCTGTGGCAAGCCATACTTCATAGAGATGAGCGTTGGTGTTACTGAATTTGTCTGCGATGGAGAACAGACCATCGAGGATCTACTCTCACAGGCAGACACGGCACTTTACTCAAACAAGAGATACAAGAGAATGTCCATACTGAAGTAATCTTCAGTATCAGAACAAAGATATATACATAAAGAGAGACAGATATTTATTTCGACTGAAATAGATATCTGTCTCTTTTTGTCCTATAGGTCTACTTTGCCTGATCCAGCGCTTCATTGAGCTTCTCTGTTCCCGGCAGGACAAATCTGCCCTTCTCGATGATCGGAACTTCAGTTCCATCCGGATGAACGGAATATATTCCTCCTATCTCATCGTAAGGTATTGTTATGTCTGTATGGCAGTTGAAATACGCCTTTGACACATCTGTTTTTCTCAGAATAGAACACTCATTGTCCTTTGCCACGATCTCCTTGCCATCAGGATTGTGGAGCACATTTTCCTCACTCCAGCTATAGCATGTATCTCCCACAGCAAAATGCGGTCCCATCTTCTCAACTATGAGGATAGGCAGTTTATACACTATGTCATATTTGTTTGCCATGACGTATGCTGTCGTATTTGTTCCTATTGCAAACTCTCCTATAGGAAGTGTATCCCTTCCGCCCAGAAGATTCTCCTTTATATACGCCTTGTTCTTCTCCGTATCCGGATAGTTGTCACATGTATAGTCCGCTATTTTTCCATCCTCAAATGTAAGCTTGAGATTCACATATTTCAGGCCGTCCAGGAATACTTCACTTACGTTTAATATTCCGTGGGTTCCGGTGAGCTTCGGTGAAGTGAACACCTCTCCAACAGGTATATTCACATCGGCTACGCAGTTCTCAAAGTTGGTCTCCTTCGATGGATCTGTCATCTCGTGCATCATAACGGTCATATCAGTCACATTTGCTCCCTGACCGACAACCCTCACGTGTTCAGCCTTATCAAGCTCATCTATCATACTCTGATGGATCGCCCTGAACAGATCATTGTCCAGTGTGTTGATCCTGACAGTATCCCTGAATATATCTCTGTATCTATCTCCGATCTCCGGCACAGGGTATGCTATTATAGTGAAGCTGCACTGATCCTGGGCTATATATTCATTTACGATCTGTGAACTCATTGTGCGGTATGAGATCGCAGCCTCCTGCTGTTTCTTGTCGAGCACAGGATTCAGTTCACTGTTCTCCGGCTCAAATGGGTTCTCGCCGAACACCTCGACCACCGCAGGGCCCGCATATACCGAAGCCTCATAGGCCATATTCTTGTATGCCTGTCTAAGCACCTCCAGCTTTCTCTCCATGAGCTTCTTGTCCATGAAGAGTGCCTCATCCATCCTGTGATCGTACTCGAGCTGTCTGTTAGGAACGCTTGACGAATAACCTATCCTGTGTATAAGTCTCCTGTTGATTCTGTTTGCCGCATATCGGTAGCATATCGGCCTCAGACCCATCTGCTCAAACTGCAGTATCGCGGCTCTTATCATCCTCTCCTGTCCAAGGAAATATCGGATATTTACAGTTTTCTTCTTCGAGAGATCTATTCCGGCAGCCTCGAATCCCAGTCTGTAGCCCTCGGTGAATGTTCTTGCCATGGCCTCTATCTCTGAATCCGGCAGGGTACTCATGAAAATCGCCGTGTCGATCTCATTTTTTCCAACATACTCTCCATATCTGTACAGATACGTGACATCGCCCAAATCGCTGTTCATAATGATATCCGTCGCAAATGTGAGATCAGGGTCAAGCTGCTCTCTTATCCTGTACGTGATCCAGAACTCGGCATAATCGTTCTCAAAATAATACACAGCGGATTCCAGATCCTTCACGGAAAAATCATCCTGAAACATGAAATATATCTGGACAAACAGCTCCGCAAACAAAGTTATGTCAACCACTCTGCCCTCAAACGCGTACACTGTCATTCCTCTTATCTCGTTGTACACAAATCCCAGAAGCTGGGCTATGCGCTTTATCTCCTCTTTGTCACGGGTGTAATCCTTTGAAAACTCACCCATGATATATCTGTAATTTGCATAGCTTCTATTGTAGTTGTCTCCCAGTATGTCATTGTACAGCCCATGGTTCATCGCCTGAAGCTGATCAAGGCTCCTGTCTGGCAGTGCGTCATTTTTTACCAGTTCCAGAACATCTCCTATTCTAGCTATAAATCCGGCAACATGACTGAAATAATCTCTGTACGGCTCCTTTACCAGTGATTCATGGATTATCTGTCTCACACGTTCCATGATAAGCTCATAGCGCTCTTCTATATCATCATATTCTTCTGTAAGATTCTTATAATAATTCATCGCATGCCCTTTCTATAATCCCATCAATAAAAATATAACAGACGCTCCAAGAACTATAACATTAAGTATGATCGCCATCTTCTTGTTTGTTATACCTCCGTTGTCCGCCCTGTAGCCTATGGCCGAGAATACCAGGCCTGTAAATGCCATCAGCATCGCGCTGACCATGAGGACTCCGTACACCCTCTGTACCTTTCCCTGGGTAAGTATGGATTTTATGATGGATATGACCACAAACACTCCGCCAAATCCGCCCAGAAAGTATCCAATTATGGTGTCCGTCGGCAGACCCGGTGTCGAAACTTTGAATTCCTTACTTCTTTGCATGATATCTCCTGATAAGTTTTGCTGTAACGTAATATATACAATATCCTATGACTCCACCAAGCGTATTCATGATGATGTCATCTATGTCGAACACACCCAGTTTGGTTATGTACTGCACCGTCTCTATGGCAAGTGTAAATCCCAGAGAGTACAGCAGAGCCTGTACAAATGTCGTGTTCTTATTTCTCGCCCATCTGAGCAGCATACCAAACGGTATAAATGCGATTATATTGCCATAGAGATTCAGAAATACACTCATTGGCGACATCTGATCACCGTATGTGATAAATCGCTGTATTTCCTGCAGAGGGTGAAGATTGTATCTGCGTTCATCATATCCCCCTCTGCCAAACATATCGCTGAAAATAAGAAAGTAAACGATACAGATTATATAAAGCACAAACAACACAGAGCACACAGCCCTGAGTTTTTTTCTATCTATCTGCTTCAAAATATTACTCCTGTCAGGACAGGTCTGCAGCCTTACGCATCTCCATTATTCTGTCAAGAAGCATGTCTGCACACTCTTCCTTTGACATCATCGGAAGTTCACTGATACTGTCCCTTGTAATGAGAGTGAGAACATTGGTGTCAACACCAAATCCCGCCCCTGCGACCTTTAAATTATTTGCCGCAATAAGATCTATATGCTTTGAATCTATCTTCTTCCTTGAATTCTCTATGAGATCCCTCGTCTCCATTGAGAATCCGCAGATGATCTGATCCTGTATCCCCTTTTCAATTCTCTGATTTCCAAGTGCAAGCAGAATATCCTTCGTTCTCGAAAGCTTGATGCTCATGTCTCCATCAGCCTTCTTGATCTTGTGTTCTGCCACCTCTGCAGGCCTGTAATCAGCCACCGCAGCAGCCTTGATGATCACGTCCTGCTCTGTACTTCTGTCCATGACAGCCTCATACATATCCTGAGCCGATGTTATGTCAACCACATTGACAAATCTCGGCGGTTCTATCTCCACCTTGCCTGTGACCAGGGTGACGTCCGCCCCTCTGAGCATGGCCTGTCTGGCAATGGCATATCCCATCTTGCCTGTGGAGTGATTCGTTATATATCTGACCGGGTCTATGGCCTCACGGGTAGGGCCTGCCGTAACCAGAAGTCTCACCCCGGCCATATCCTTTTCTTTCGCTATGGCCTTAAGGATATAATCCTGAAGAACCTCCGCATCAGGGAGCTTGCCCTTGCCTGTGTCTCCACATGCAAGGTATCCAGTTGCGGATTCCACTATCTCATATCCATATGACTCAAGCTTCTTTATATTGTCCTGTACTATAGGATTCTCTATCATTCCGGTATTCATGGCCGGTGCTATGATCTTAGGACATTTTGCCGGCATGATCGTTGTGCTGAGCATATCGTCTGCTATTCCCCCCGCTATCTTGCCGATTATATTGGCCGACGCAGGTGCCACCATGAACACATCCGCCCTCTTTGCCAATGCTACGTGCTCCACGTTGAACTGGAAATTCCTGTCAAATGTATCGACCAGGCATTTGTTGCCTGTGAGCGTCTCAAATGTGATCGGATTGATAAAGTTTGTTGCGTTCTCCGTCATGATGACATGCACATCCGCATGCTTTTTCACCAGCATACTTGCCAGATTGGCTATCTTATATGCCGCAATGCTTCCTGTGACTCCGAGAACTACTGTCTTCCCTTTTAACATACTGTGTATTTTATCCTTTCTTCAAAGGCTGTATTCTATAACTCAGCTATAAAGTTGTCAATCAGTCTCGCCTTGCCGAACTTGACTGCCATTGCACAGAGTACATGTCCTTCTGCCTTCTCTATGGACTGCATGGTATCCATGTTGACCATCTCTACATAGTCGATAGTTGCAAGCGGTTCAGCAGAGATGAGCTTCTTCATCTCACCAACAATCTTCGCTGCGTCTCTCTCTCCGTCAGCTATCATGTCCTGACCAAGCTTTACGGCCTTGCTGAGAACTACTGCAGCCTTTCTCTCCTCTGGTGTGAGGTAGATGTTTCTTGAGCTCTTTGCCAGTCCGTCCGCCTCTCTTATGATCGGACAGCCGACTATCTCTATATCAAAGTTCAGATCCTTGACCATTCTCATGATGATGGCAAGCTGCTGGGCATCCTTCTGTCCAAAGTATGCTCTGTCAGGTGTAACTATATTGAAGAGCTTTCCTACAACTGTACATACACCCTTGAAATGTATTGGACGTGTAAGTCCGCAGAGTGCATTTGGAAGTCCTGTCATGTTGATGAATGACACGAAGCCGTCTGCGTACATCTCCTCAGGCTCCGGATTGAATATGATGTCTGCACCTGTGCTCTCACAGAGCTTTGCATCAGCCTCAAGATCTCTTGGATAGCTCTCAAGATCCTCGTTTGGTCCAAACTGTATAGGATTTACAAATACGCTTACAACTGTTCTGTCGTTCTGCTCCACTGACTTCTTGATAAGACTCTGATGTCCCTCGTGAAGATAACCCATTGTAGGAACAAGACCAACTGTAAGCCCCTGCTTCTTCCACTCTTTAACCTGCGCTCTTACCTCATCTATCTTCTTTAAAATTACCATGATCGTTTTCTCCTTTAGTATAACTTCTCTATTACTTCATCGTCTATCTTGTATGTGTGCTCAGGGCCCGGGAATGTTCCGGCATTTATCTCATCGATATAAGCCTTAACCGCACCTCTCATAACATCGCCCACATTTGCAAACTGCTTTACGAACTTTGGAACAAAGTCTGAATACATGCCAAACATATCCTGATTTACAAGCACCTGTCCATCGCAGTAACGGCCTGCGCCTATTCCTATGGTAGGGATGCTTACTGTCTCTGTGACTATCTTCGCAAGCTTCTCCGGTACGCACTCCATTACGAGCATGAATGCGCCTGCCTCCTCAACAGCCTTTGCATCCTCTATGAGCTTCTTGGCTGCAGCCTCTGTCTTGCCCTGCACCTTGAATCCGCCAAATGCGTTGATGGACTGTGGTGTGAGTCCAAGATGTGCACATACAGGTATGCTCGCCTTGACTATGGCGCTTATCTGCGGACACATGTCCTGACCGCCCTCAAGCTTCACCGCTCCGGCACGTCCTTCCTTCATGATCCTTCCGGCATTGACAACCGCGTCATACACGCTTGTCTGATAGGACATAAATGGCATATCTGTGATAACAAGAGCATTCTTTGCGCCCCTTGCCACCGCTGCACTGTGATGTATCATATCATCAACAGTTACAGAGATCGTGTCCTCATATCCGAGGATAGTGTTGCCCAGGGAATCTCCAACAAGAATAGTGTTGACTCCTGACTCATCCACGATCTTCGCCATGGTGTAATCATACGCTGTGATCATGGATATCTTCTTGTCCGTTCCCTTCATCTGCCTGAGTGTTGCCGTCGTGTTCTTCATAATTAAATTCTCCTATTCCGTTCAGTAGACGTATCAAACCGCTATAATCTCTGTCCGGGTGCTTTCTCTCTGCCACCGGCACAAGGCATCTGGACACCGCAGCATATGCGCTCCGTTCATCTCCGCTCAATGCATTCAGATGCTTTCTCACAGTTTCTGTATCGCATCTCTCAACAGGCCCTGTCAGGCTGTCAACCGTTCCCCTGTCAGCCGCAGCTTTCGCATTGCCGAGGAACAAAGGCACTATAGCCCTCTGTGCCTCCTCCGCCGAGAAGCCGCACTGTGTCAGAAGCTCCTGTGAAACCGCCAGCAGCCCTGTTACCAGATTGCTTGCAAACACCGCAGCGCCGTGATACTTCACCTTGTCGGTACCATCAATGCGCACACAGCTATTGCCGAGGGCTCTTATGACAGAACATACCTTATCGACATGTCTGTCATCTCCCTCAACTGTAAAAAATGAATTGTCCAGTTCTTTATAGGATTCGTACTTTGAACTTATTGCATACATAGGATGAATCGAATAACCAAAGGCTCCCGCCTCTGTTATACCTGAGAAAATATCTGATGTCATCGCCCCACTGGCGTGACAAATGATCCTGCCACGAATGTCAAGATCCTTTATACTCTTCCACACCTCTCCTATCTGTCCGTCAGGAACGGTGAGAAAAATAATTTCACTATACTCACACAGCTGCTCCAGGCTGTCGTACACACAGGTCTCGGTAAACTCTGCTGCAAGCTCCGCACTCTGTCTGCTGGCGCTAAAATATCCACCAACCTCCAGGCACAACGCTCCATCCGTTTTCTCTCTGACAAGCTCTCTCTTCTCTGCGATATACCTGCCAAATGTGAATCCGACTTTTCCAGCTCCAATAAATCCAATCCTCATACAATCACCTGCTTAAATCTGTTGTCAGTATCCGTGTATGCGCTTCCTGTGGAAGCATGATTCAGGTACAGCTTCTTTCGAATACCATCCATCCAACATACTAACATTCCACTTTTTAATTGTAAAGTTAGTACTTAAACTTTTCTATTACTTCTTCGTTAGCTTTCATGGCAGCCTTTTCCATGTCTCTACGCTCATCCTGAAGCTTTAATCTGACTGCCTCGTTGTTGACACCGATTATCTGAAGGGCAAGATATGCAGCATTCTTGCTTCCGTTTATCGCAACTGTTGCAACAGGGATTCCTGAAGGCATCTGAACGATAGAAAGAAGTGCATCCATTCCATCAAGAGTTGCGCCTGAGAGAGGTACTCCAATAACAGGGAGAACTGTCTGTGATGCCACAACTCCAGGGAGTGCTGCCGCCATTCCTGCAGCTGCGATTATGACCTCTGTTCCGTTATTGTTAGCTTCCTCGATGAATTCTGAAAGTCCTGCGTGTGCTCTGTGTGCTGAAAGGCATCTCACATCGACCTCCACACCGTAATTCTTAAGAATTGATACTGCCGGCTCAACCTTTGGCAGATCACTTGTTGATCCCATGATAATTGCTACTCTCATTTTTCATTTCCTCTTTTCTTGTTTATTTATATTGCAGCGCAGGCTTATTTTGCCTGCGCACTTTATATAATGTTAGATACTGTTGAGATACTGGTCTATCATCTCGCTGGAGGTCTGGTAATCTCCGGTTCCCACATACTCCTTAAGTGCAGTGAAGAACTCTGTGTCTATATCTCCGTAGGAGTACCTGTCAATATCACGTATAAGGTCCTCCACAGGTTCGCGGTCCCCCGCTCTCAAGAATGCCCTGAGCTCCTTGAGCTTGCTCTTGTTTATTCCATCCCGGACTTCCTTCTCAGCAGGCTCCTCCACATGATTTATCTTTGACATGTACTTGTCTATCTGCTTGAAGAAGTCGTTCATCATAGCTATAAAATCGCGGGTATTATCGCGGGCATACTGCTGGTTTCCGATATTTATCGCAGACTCCAGGTTGGCCGCCTTGCGCTCGATTCCGTAAGCCCCGATATTTGCACTGCTGCTCTTGATGTCATGGATTATATTTTTGTACTTTCTCACATCGTCGTCTATATATTTTCTGAGCTGCTGTACCTCTTCCCGGTACTCATCCCTGTAATTTCTGACAAATGTGTTAAAGGTCCTGAAGCTTCCACCCATGGCTTTGACGGAATCTTCCACGGACACAAATCTTCCAAGCAGGACTGCATCCTCCATATAGTTGATGTCATCATCGGACTGGGAAAGCTCTGTGTCTCTCTCCTTTATCTTGTCCTCCGATATATAAGTCCTCAGCATGGATTCTGCCTGATCGAGCTCTATCGGCTTAACTATGACATCGTTGAAGCCCGATGTGAGTATCTCCTCTCTGGATGTCTCGACCGTGTTGGCGGACAGCGCAATGATAGGCATCTTCTTGTACTCCTCACCGTCAAGATTTCTCATCTCCCTGACGGTATCCAGTCCATCCATGACAGGCATAACGGTGTCGATAAATACCATATCGTAATTCTCCACCATGACCTTATCAAGTGCATCAAATCCCGATGTGGCTGTGTCGCACGCCAGACCATATGTATCAAATATGGTCTTCTCCACCTGTAATGCAAGCTCTGAGTCGTCCACTATAAGTATGCGGGCATCCGGCAGCCACAGATGTGAATTGGCATTTCTTCTCGCCATCTCCTTGCGCTTTCTCTCATTGTAGTTGACATAACTATAATCAAACACTGACTGCTTGATGCTGAAGCGTATGGTCGTTCCTGCGCCATATATGCTCTCTGCGCTGATGCTTCCATCCAGCATACGCACAAGCTCCTTGGCTATGGCAAGGCCAAGACTGACTCTGAACATTCCTATATCTGATCTCTCATAGGAATCATCCAGCTCAAACAATGTTCCAAGTCTCTCTTCCTTAACTCCAAGTCCTGTATCCGATATCTTGAAGTCCAGATATATCTCATCGTGATCCCTGTCAAATATTCGGGATATCTCAGTCTCCGGTTCCTCTATGAGCTCCGAGAATTCACTGACTGTGTAATCCTCGGCCTCCGCCTCATCTACATCCTCGTCAGCTCTTCTGGCTATACGCCAGTCAATGTCTATGCTTATATAGCCCTCTTTTGTAGTATTTGCGGACCATGCAAATATGTTCTCAAGAATCTCTCTCACCGCCGTCATATCTCCTATGAGTCCGTTCGGTATCTTGTCCTCAATGCTGACCTTGAGATCGATGAGATCACTGTTCACCATGGACTTGAATTCGTCGGAGAGCTCATCTATGAGATCCGAGGCAAAATACTGCTTGTACTCCGGCTCTATGATGTCGTCCTTGAGGTTTGAAAGCTTCGATATTCCATCGGACATATCGAGTATCTCTCTTCCCGCAGCATACATGGCACCGTACTGTGCATACTCATCACTCTGGGTATCCTGACAGTTTCTCATGGCAAGCTCTGAGATGGCGATTATGTTATTGAGTGGAGTCCTTATCTCATGATTAAGATAGTTTACATAATCATTCTTTGCCTGATTGGACTTCTCCGCCTCCTCACTCTTCTTGCTGAGCTCTTCCACCTGCTCGTTCTGTCTTCTGAGAAGCTTGAAGATACTTCTCGCAACAGCTATTCCCACTAAGATAAGAAGAACTATAAATATCACAAGGAGCATCTTTGCCAGATTCGTCTCGAAAAAACCAAGTTCCTTGTCTATGACAAATGTAAGCGGCTGTTCACACTCCACGCCGTCCGCATTTTTTGCAGTTAACATAAAACGGTAAGTACCTCCCTCAAGATTGGTGTACTCGACCTCCATCTTGTCAGTTCCCGTGAGCGTTCTCTTCTCGCTCTCAAAGCCCTCAAGGTAATACTCCACTGATATGTCAGCACGGTTTACATAACTAAGGACTGAGAACTTGATAGTTATTCTGTTGGTGTTCTTCGGCACATCTATCTGTCCGTCCAGATCTGAGAACTGATGCTCAGTTCCATCCACCTCTATGGAGGCAATACGAACCCTAGGAGCTACCTCGTTCACATACTCTGAATTGAGATTTATCCTGCACAGCCCTTCATCGCAGCACACATACACAACGCCTGTCTTTGACACATAGTTAGTTGATTTCTCTGTTATGTTGGATATTATTCCGTCGTTCTTCGTAAAGCTTATATATTCAGGTGAGGCATTGCTCAGTATATCCTTCTCATAATATCTGTATAAACCTCTGGAACCAAACATCCACAGGTATCCCTGATCGTCCATTATGAGATCGTATATACCGTTGGTGTTATCCACGGTGGTGACCTGTCTGACGGTTCCCTCCTGATAATACAGACCATTGTCCGTTCCTATCCACAAACCGCTGCTTCCGCGGACCATACTTGACACAACGCTCATCTTCTGGGTATCATCCAGCTTCATCTTGCCGACAGTATAATCCGTGTCAACTATAAACACGCCAGCGCCGTTGGAACCGGCATACAGCTCGCCGGTCTCGTCTGCGTACAGGCTGATTATGTCAGGGTTATCAAGTCCATCCAGTCTCGATATGCTCTTTACGACATCATCGCCCTCTATCACAGATATACCGTTCTCTGTTCCAACCGCCACCGTTCCCGGCTTTATCTCAGTTATACAGTTCACGGCATTGCTTATGAGTGATGACTCTCCACGGCTGTAGCTCTTGTACTGCCAGTTTCGGCTCACCTTTATTACACCATATATCTTATATGTAGCTATCCACAGATGATCGTCCGAATCCACATACAGATCTCGTATACTTATACCGCTGAGCTTTGATACGAGCTCATTGTCCGCACTCATCACAAGCTTGCCATTTGAATCTACGATATACAGACCTTCATCAGTTCCTATAAACGTGTTGCCATTGTAGCTCGTCACACAGTTCACGATGGAGCTGTCTATGCCGTACTTCATGGTGACATTCTGGAACTTGCTCCTCTCCAACTGAAGAATACCTTTTCTGTATGACGTAAACCAGTAATTGCCCTCAAAGTCTATGATCATATCGCTCATCGACTCGTTAAAGCTCAGTCCCCCGATGGCTGTCACATTACCCTTTGATGAGATATATCCAACACCGTCATCGGCAAGCGCCCAGATGTTGTCGCCATCCGAATATATCTTGTTGATTCCGTGAAGGCTGCCCGTGTTGATGATCTCATTCTTGCCGTCTGTTCCTATCTTAAGGATGCTGTATCCGGCGGATCCATAATATCTGTTGCCATTCTCGTCAACATACAGTGAATTTATATCGTCGACCCTGTACTCTGACTTGTTGGTTATGGAGACATGTCTTTCAGGATCAACGGTTATCAAAATATCATTATTGGCTATTGCATACACATAGTCCCCATGTCCTGATATATTTCCCACGCTGAGTCCTGACACGACATCATCAGCCAGAGCTTCCGCACCGTCAGATGACAGACGAAATATTCCCGACGAGGCCGCTATCCACAGATTCTTGTTATCGTCCTCGTACATGGCGTTGATGGTCGACACACCCAGATTGTACATCTCGGAAACTCTCTGAAAGGTTCCGTTATCATACATGTAGAGTCCATAGTTGTCCGTTCCAACATACAGCTTCTCATCACTTGTGAGATAAATGCAGTTGATCGAATATTTCGTGGCATCCTCGTCACCGTCCAGTGAGAACAGTGTAAATTCACTTCCGTCATACCTGTAAAGTCCGTTGTCCGTACCTATCCATATGTATCCACTCACAGACTGGCACACACAATTTGCCTCTCCACTGTCAAACCCATCGGTATCGGAGAATGTCCTCTGGTTATAATTTGATGTAAAATCCTCATCTGCAAACACACTAAGCCGTGGCCACATCACTGTCGCCACGGCAAGTATTATCACGTATATGATAAGTTTCTTTTGATGATCTCTCATTTTTTCCTCCGAAGATATGTCCGCTCCTACGCCTCTTTGAGGAATGCAACATATCCTTTCTTGGTCTCATATATATCTGCCTTAGATGTCACTTCCCATGGTGCATGCATGTTGAGTACAGCCACGCCACAGTCTATTACCTCCATACCATACAGTGAAAGTATATATGCGATGGTTCCGCCGCCACCGACATCTACCTTGCCGAGCTCGGCTGTCTGGTATGTGATCTCCGCATCATCCATGATCTTTCTTATAGCCGCCATGTATTCTGCATTTGCGTCATTTGATCCTGACTTTCCTCTTGATCCTGTGAACTTGTTAAATACCATTCCCTCACCGAAGATAGCCGCATTCTTCTTGTCAAATGCTGACTCAAATGTAGGATCAAAGCCCGCAGATACATCCGATGACAGCATCCTTGACGATGCAAGACATCTTCTGAGTGAGATCTCTGAGAAGCCACCCATGGCGTTCATGATCTCAGCTACAGTATTCTCGAAGAAGTGTGACTGCATTCCTGTTGCTCCAACACTTCCTATCTCCTCCTTGTCAGTGAGCAGACAGCAGGTCGTCTTCTCCGGATTGTCAGCCTCAAGCATGGCGACAAGGGATGTGTATGCACACACTCTGTCGTCCTGGCCATATGCCATGATCATACTCTCGTCTATACCGCAGTTCCTTGCCTTTCCTGCAGGAACGATCTCGAGCTCTGCTGATAGGAAATCCTCCTCCTTCATATCGTACTTCTTCTCAAGTAGCGCAAGTACAGCTTCCTTTACAGCCTCCTTCTCCTTGCCCTCAAGCGGTCTGCTTGCAAACAGTATGTCAAGCTGCTCTCCCTCTATCACTGAATCCGCTCTCTTCTTGAGCTGCTCCTGAGAGAGATGTATGAGAAGATCTGTAACACAGAATACCGGATCATTCTTGTCCTCTCCTATGTTCACTGTCATAACGTCACCATTTGTCTTTGCAACAACACCGTGTATGGCAAGTGGGAGTGTTACCCACTGATACTTCTTGATTCCGCCGTAATAGTGAGTGTCGAGATATGCAAATCCGCCCTTCTCATAAAGCGGATTCTGCTTCACATCCATTCGAGGGGAATCAATGTGTGCACCGAGTATGTTCATGCCCTTCTCAAGCTTCTTCTTTCCTATATTGAACATGGCGACCGTCTTGTTCATCCACACGGCATACACTTTATCTCCAGCTGCAAGGCTCTCCTTGTTCTTAATGATCTTCTTCAGATCTCTGTAGCCGTGATCCTCTGCCTGTCTGACGATCTCTTTAACGCATTCTCTCTCTGTCTTGCCATTGTCAAGGAATTCCCTGTAGTCCTTACACAGGCTCTCCAGCTCCTTTATCTCATCCTTCTTGTATTTGTTCCACGCATTTTTCTGTGCCATTTTCATTGCCTCCTGTTAATAACTGTACACATCAGTGTCTATATTCCACGCACTCCTGCGCATAGTAATACTGCGCAGGATAACGAGTATAGCTCCCATTATTATAAAGAAAATAATATATACTGCATATGACGGGATCATTGTAAACTTGAAAACAAGATATCCTGCCACACACAAAACAATTGCTATAACAATTGCAATAGCCATATTAAAGAATGCATTCAGATTGCCTCTGAGCGCACCGTATTCATCCTCCCAGTCAAGCTTCGGATGTGTTGAATCGAGAAGCACACCTGTGTATGTGCAAATGCCCGAGCCAAGGATTCCCAGCACAACATAATACACACTGTCTATAACACTACACTCCATATATATGCAGAGGATAACCGTGGTAACCGCGATCGTCACTCCGCTGAACAGCATGCTAACCCAGACCTTTGCGCGGATCTGGAGATCATATGTCATCGGGATGTGCTTTATAAATGATATATGGCTTCCCTCTCTGGTGAACGCCGTGGATGCGATACTGTTCATCGCTGTTGCAAAGAATGCCAGGGCGATGACCGCAACCAGCATGACCATGTCAGCCAGGAAAAGCCCTCTTCCAAATGTGTCTCTGAATGCCCTGATCGAATCCGCAGTTGCAGGTATATTGAACAATGCCACAACGAGTATCGGCCATATCAGGTTGACCACAACGCAATACTTCCTGTATGCCGGAGTCCTCACCAGTGTCTTTATCTCCTTTGTCATATATGATCTGAACGGTGTCTTTATGGCAAAGTCCTGCAGCCCGACAACTTCCTTCTGGCGGCGTCCTGACCTTCCGGTGGATGACACAAGGTATACGCCCCTGAGGTACAGCAGATTTCCAAGGAAAAACAGAAGTGCCACACAGCCAGCGTTCACAAGCACAAAGAGCAACATATACACGATGCTGTTACTGCCCAATGCCTTCAGGAACAGCGGAACCGTGAAAAATATATTGTTCATTACCTTTATGAATATATTGTCACCATTTTTAAGGCTGTCTATGTAATTATTTATATTCACAGAGTCCATCTGTGCAAATGACCATATGAAAAGGCCTGCAAACACTACAACCGCAAGTCCCACCATGAAGTCCACATTTCTGAGCAGTTTGAGTCTGCTGAAAAACGCCATGACTATCAGTGCAAATATACCACAGTACACCAGCGGCAGAACCGGAAGTAAAAATACGCCAAGTAATGAGGTTATCACGGATACCGGCTTTATCTCTGCGGCTACAAAGTAACCGATAAATCCACAGAAGAGAACCATAAACTCCATGACGCTCTCGGCAAAATATGCGTGTGTAAACTTGGCGGCCACAAGCTCTGCCGGTTTCACAGGCAGCGGCAGTAAATGATCAAGATCAGATGAAAAATAAAGCAGATTGAATATGACCATTATACTGAATATAACGCCGAACACCGACATGAGCTGGATAACGAGGTTGAGTCCCTCTGTACAGCCTCCCGCCTCCATGAGTGCGGCAGTCATTATGTAAACTATAAATCCCACAACGATACAGCACGGGATCATGATACAGCACATGGCGATGATTCCCATGACCTTATATGCCTTTGCCTTGTCCCCGTGCTCCGGCATCTCCATATCATTATTCCTGCTTATCATACTGAGCAATATCCTAAAATTCTTCATGCGTCATCTCCACAAATATCTCTTCAAGAGATTTGTTCCTGTGCTGTGTCTCAAGCTCATCCAGAGTTCCCTGGTATATATCCTTTCCCTTTCTTATCATGATTATCTTGTCGCAGAGCTTCTCTGCAACCTCGAGAACATGTGTTGAAAAGAATACACAGTTTCCTGCGTCGGCATGTTCACGCATCATCTTCTTGAGCTCATATGCCGCATTCGGATCAAGTCCCGTCATAGGCTCGTCGAGTATCCATACAGGTGGATTGTGCACAAGCGCAGCTATGACCATCATCTTCTGGCGCATACCGTGGGAATAGCTGACCATCTGTCTGTTCAGGCTGTCCTCCATACCAAAGCGTTCAGCCATCTGCTCTATCCTCTGCTTTCTCTCGGTGGTCGATACTCCATATATATCAGCGATGAAATTGACATACTCAAGTCCCGTAAGTCTGAGAAATATATCAGGATTGTCGGCTATATAACCCATGGACTGCTTGGCCTCCATCGGCTTTTCTCTCATATCGAAACCATTTATCTTTACTCTGCCCTCCGTCGGCATAAGTATACCTGTCAGCATCTTGATGGTAGTTGTCTTACCCGCACCATTCTGTCCAACAAATCCTACTATCTCACCCTTGTGTATATGGAAACTGAGATCATCAACTGATACAATGTCTCCGCCATACACCTTCTTAAGATTCTCCGCTATTATCATGCGCATGTCCTTTCATCACTATATCGTTTTTGCATACCCGGTCTTATTATATCAATTCAGCGTACGGTTTACAAGTTTACCGTTGTATCAAGACAGAATGAATATATGACCTTCTCCTTAACCTTCATGCCGGTGAGCTGTTCAAGCACATCGGCGTATTTGTCGAGCTGGACATGGTATCTCTTAACCAGCTCCGACGCATCCTTCACGCTGTCTGTCTTGTAATCCAGAAGAACTATGCCGCCATCCTCCTCGAAGTAGGCATCTATGATTCCCTGTACAACTATCGTCTCGTCTCCACAGTCCTTAAGTGAGCTCATTATTTCTCCGGGCTCCATCATCATGTAGAACTGTCTCTCACGGTACAGTCTGTCCGACTTGCCCGCAGCCGCCATGCGCTGTCCTATCTCACTGTGTATCATCTTATATATCTTCTTTGGTCTTATCCGCTCTCTGTACACCTCATCAAATAACCCAAGCTCAAACACTCTGTCGACATCCTTCTCCGCATCCGCAACAGTTTTCCCTGAGAAGTCTGCAAGCTCCATGATCTTGTGATAAATGTTTCCTATCTCATTTCCATGGACTATCCTCTCCTCACTCATGAATGCTGGGATTGGGACCTCACTTCTGGCACTGTACTCCCTGCTGGTTAGGATATCCGGTGTAATGGCATCCTCACCGTGCGCCTGAAGTCTTTTTATCTCGGTTATGGACATCTTGCTCTTAAGCCCCGAATGTCTGTAGCCATACCTGAATTCCAGTCCGTTCTTCACATGGTCATACAGTTCTTTGTCGAGCTTCGCTTCAGAGGCTTCCACTGTCATATTTTCTGCTTCATCCTGATCAGTCTCAGGAGACATAAAGCTGTCGGCCTCCACCTCGATGCTCTTCACATGATCGCACTCTCCCACATATCTGAGCGCGGTATATATCCAGGCGGCATAGCCATTTGCTTTCATGATAGATGCATAATTCATCCTGTCTCCGATTATATACATATCACAGGCTGCCTTGAATTTATCTGCATCCTTCACGCACCCGGTCATGTACAACTTTTCCTTTGCCCTGGTTAACGCCACATACAGGACCCTCATCTCCTCGGCATAGGTCTCCGCAACGATATTCTTACTCATTATCCGCTTGAAAAATGTCATTCTTCTGGCTCTTGTTCTGAGGTCGACCTGGTCGCACGCCAGATAATGATCCTGGTGGACAAGCACATTTGATCTGGTGTCCATCAGATTAAACTCCTTGCCGAGCCCAGACACAAATACAACAGGGAACTCCAGTCCCTTGCTCTTGTGCATGGTCATGACTCGGACGACGTCCTCATTCTCACTGACCACATCAGCCTCTGCAAAATCCAGATCATTTGTCTTGAGCTCATCAACATATCGGATGAAGTTGAACACGCCCTTGCTGTTCTCCTCGAAATCATCCGCCTTCTTGATGAGCATGTCGATATTCGCCTGGCGTCTTCTTCCCATCGGTCTGGCACCGACAAACCAGTAAAATCCGGTGGTGTCCAGCACGTATCTTATTATGTCGCTTATGGACATATAATTTTTATTCTTCTTGAGATAGTCAAGCATGTGAAGGAATTCCCACAGTCTGTCCACAGCGTGTTTTTTCTCGCCCACATGGGTGTCCATATAATCTATGACCTTGTCATAAAGTCTGGCGTTCCAGTCCGTGCTGTTCTTCTCGTATCTGCTGCGGTATTCACCCACTATAACCGCAAGCTCCTCCTCATCAAGGCCCACCAGTGGCGACCTTAAGACAGCAGCCAGGTCGTAATCCACGTAGCTGTTATCAACTATGGAGAGCATGCTGACCAGTGTCCGTATCTCAGCAGCATCAAAGTAGCCACTCTCACTCTCAATATACAGAGGTATGCCCTTCTCCTGAAATACCCTGTCAAATATGGTGGATGCTGTGGACACACTTCTAAGCAGTATGACGATATCCTTATATCTGACAGGTCTCCTGTCAGCACCACTTCCAACATACAGAGGTTCACTTCCGTCAACAATATCACATATCTTACCGGCGATATAATTCGCCTCAACCTCAGGATTGCCATACTCCTCAGATATATCCGCTTCTCTCATATTGTTGTCTATGAGTATGAACTCTGATACAGGGCCATGATCCACGTCATCCGGCTCCGTCATCCCTTCTCCGTCACTTATGGCAAATCTGGAATTGAGCTTTGCGCCCTCATCGTACTCTATGTCTCCTATCTCTCGCCTCATGAGCTGGGCAAATATTGAGTTCACCGTCTTTAACACATTTATCTCACTTCGGAAGTTTCTGGTCAGCAGTATGCTGTTGCCATCTATGTCCGGGTCAGCTATGTCAGCATCACCCAGCCTGCGGTAGCTGTCATACTTCTCTATGAACAGATCCGGTCTCGCCATTCTGAATCTGTATATGCTCTGCTTAACATCGCCGACCATGAATGTGTTGTGGATATCCTCACCGTGTCCCGACACACTTGCCAGAATGTATTCCTGCAGAAAGTTACTGTCCTGATACTCATCTATAAGTATCTCCCTGTACCGCCTTGAGACTTCCTTTCCAATCTCTGAAGGAACGGCCCTGCCATCCTCTATTCCATCGCACAATATCCTGAACGCAAACTCCTCTATGTCGTGGAACTCGAACATATTCTTGTCCATCTTGACCTTCATGAGTTCATCCATGTAAAGCCCAGTGAGCTTCAAAAGTGATGATATCACTGGCTCAGTCATGGCTGCCTGCCTCAGAATGTCATCCACATCCAGGACGACCGAAACTATGTCGTCTATGATCGACTTATACACATCCCGCCTTGATTTGACAAATTCCTTCTTCTCCGGGTCAGCTCCACCGCCCGGGTTCACAAATCTGTCAAATGCATAGCATATACTCCGGCCCTGGGCATCCTTCTCCATCTTGAGTCCCTCCGGTCTTAACGACGTTCTGTATATATCCCTGAGTTCAAACAGATCAACGTGCAGGTCGTCTTCCCCGCCACAGCTTCTGAGCATGTGTGTTATCAGCTCAGCATCCTTGTCCACACGGAGGCCGTACGCCTCAAGGCCATATGCCTCAGTTGCATATTTCTTGCACTCCCTGACCATATCATCCGCAGTTCTGAGCATCATGTACACCCTGTCCGCAAATGTTCTGACCATCGGAAGTTCCATGACAGCTCTTCTTTTCTCCCCCTCAGTGGATGATGTGTCCACGGCAAATTTCATGGCATCCGCCGCCTGCGCAAGCCATTTCTTCGGCTCCGGATAGCTGGATATAACCTTTATTATCCTCTCAACTATATCCGGCACGGCACTGTCGCTCTCATTTCTCGCAAATGTCCTTATCAGCCTGTCGAAACCGGGCACGACCGATTCATCCTCATAGCACATCTCCATGACCTGATCCATCACGTCGTGCTTTATGATCTTCATCTCCGTGTCGTCCGCTATGCCAAATGCACAGTCGAGCTCCACCCTCGCAAAGTATTCCTTCACTATCCTAAGGCAAAAGCTGTCTATGGTGCAGATGTCAGCGTGGTTGATCAACGTCATCTGCTTTATAAGATGCTCGTCATAGTCCCCCTGCGCCATCATCTCATCTATCTTTTTCTGCAGTGCCTGTCCTATCTTCTCCTTCATCTGGGCCGCTGCCGCATTTGTAAATGTAACCACAAGGAGCTCATCCACAGACACAGGCTCGCTACCCTCTATTCTGTCACCTTGCGAATTCCTTCCGGCCACCATCTCTATGATGCGCTCCACGAGAACCGCAGTCTTACCTGAGCCCGCCGCTGCAGACACAAGAAGATTGCCCTGTCTTGTGTCGATGACATGTGCCTGCTGGTCTGTCCACTTTATTCCATTGTCAGTCTTCATATCTTTTCCCATGCCATCATTCCTCACTTATCTCTATATCAAACTTTGCAGCTCTCTTCGCTATCTGTTCAGCCTGTTCTCGCAGCTCCTCAAGATGCGCCCTCTCCTCCGCCAGCTTCTTTCTGGTGCTCTCGAGAGTCTCCCTCATCTTCTGTGTTGCCTTATCGCCGCGGTCATCGACCTTCTTCTGTGCATCATCGTACTTTTTCTTGGCGCTGTCACATGCCTTAACAGCCTTCTCCATATCCCCCCTGACCTTCCTGTAGTCAGTCCTGATATTCTTTATATCCTCAGCTTTGCGGTTGTAATTTTCCGCCTCGCCCCTATAGATCCTGGAGTATGAATTGCCTGAATACTTGCTGTCAAATGCACATATGCCCTTAAAATCACAGTATTTGCACGCATTTGCCTTGCCCTCATTGACCGGATTTATCTCGATGCTTCCCTCAGCTATACTGCCGGCAAGCCTCTCTATGTTCCTGCGGTTCGCCTCCATGAGATCTGTTATAAGAGTCTCCTCAAGGCTCTGTCCGTTCTTGAGTGTCGCTGAGCTGTTGTCCATGACCTTCAGCGCCCTGTTATCTCCATTGTACAGGCCTGAATATCTGGACTCCTCAAGTATCTTCTTCTCGAAGGTGTCCACAAGCACTCCCCCGAACACCTCGTCATCGGCCGCAAATCCCATGCCGTCATCGGTGTATCTGATCTTATCTCCCATTGCCGTCACGTCACATGCCGGATTGTCAAAGGTATAATACAGAAGTCCGCCCACATGTATACCACCAGGTCTTCCAAGCTGTGCCATCCTGCGCTTTTCAAGCTCGCAGGCTATGGCGCCGTATGTCACGAGCTGCATCTGGAGTCCTCCGAGCACCTTGTCTATATCCAGCTTCTTATCAGATGACTTGTAATCTATGATCTTGAAATAAGCATCCCTGTCATCCGTAAATTCATCTATTCTGTCTATAACTCCCTTGAGGCTCATCGTGAGTCCATTTGGAAGATTGAATATATATCTGTCTATGTTGTCTGCATTTTCCGATGTGTTGAACCGCCGCTCAAAATTCTCCGGGTCCATCTCCCCACATCTGATAAATGTGCGGAGCGTCCTGGCTGTCCTCGACGCAACATCCGCCAGAAGCTTTTTCATGTATGCCGCTCTTGAAGAATCCTCAAAGTACAGCCCGGCTTCATCCTCCGCAGATTCATTTGCAAATTCCACCGCCTTCTGTTCCAGCTCCGCCTCGTCCAGATGTACCCAGTCGTTGTCCCTGAACATCCTGACAAATGAGAATATCTTCTCCATGGTGCTGTGAAGTATATTACCAACATTTGCAGCGCCTATCCTGTATGTCTCCCTCTCTCTGAGCGAAAGTCCGTATGTCAGGAAATACTTGAACTGGCACTCAGCATACCGCTCAAGCTTGGACACACTCTCCACCAGATTCTCTCCATATATAAGGCGTACAGTATCTGGAGACAGATTTTTTGACGAGTTAACATAATTCTGCCCGAAGTTAATCGATCTGAGCTGTCTGCCATATCCCATCTTCGAAAGCAGTTTTCTGACAGCGTCCAGCGTCTCCCCGGCCTCAGCGTCATCAGAATGTCTGATGATGTATCTGAGCGCTCCCGCCGCAGTCTCCGGCATCTGACCGTCCACATCATACTCCTCCGTCCGTATATCCGGGAATATATTCTTTATCCTGTCTATCAGGTATGACGGCTTCATGGACTTGAGATCCTCTCCGATCTTTCGGCACAGCACATAGATCATATCCGACGCCTTGGTGAGCGTGGTGTATATATAGAACTGTTCTATGTACGCATTTGTCTTATCTGATGGAGCCAGCTCTATACCGTAGTCCTCAAGGCTCTGGCGGTCTGCACCGGAGAGTATCCTGCCCTTCTTGGCCGGTTTCGGAATTATGCCTTCGTTCACTCCCGCCATGAACAGCACCTTTATATGGTTGAGCCTTGATCTCGTCATATCGCCGACCACCACGCGGTCTATAGTCGGAGGCACTATACCGATCTCCATATCCGCTATGCCTGCATCCAGGATTCCCGCATATTCTTTTACGGTAAGCTTCTCATCGCCGATTATAGCCTCCATCTTCTCAAACAGGGCAACAACCTTGTCAAATATCCTTCCGTATGCATCTCCCTCATCCCATCTCTCCTGCTCATACAGCACTTTCTTATGAGCCTCAAGCTTACCGCACACATCAAGCTGCGCAAGGAAGCTGTAAAGAGATTCCGTATATGTTCTCACTGTGTTCTTGGAGCCAGGGCTTGCCGGCTTCCACACATCGATACATTTGTCCGGGAAAAGCTCCATGATCTGGGCTCTTATAGACTCCATGTCTGCCGCATAGTCAGGATTCCTGTCATCGGTTATCTCCTTCGTCCAGCTCCTGTAACCCCTGAGATTCCTGAGAAGCACATAGTTCTCCATCCTCTCAATGTCGTCCTGATCCACACCGGTCATTCCTGACTTTAACAGTCTGAACACGCTGTCAAATGAGAAGTTGTCCGTCATCACACCGAGGAAAGCCCTTATGGTGTCTGAGCACGGATCTCCCTTAAGAGATATATTTGCATCTATGAACACAGGGATATCGTATTCCTCCATCGCCTGACGGTAATACCTTGCCACATCCTGCAGATCACCCGCAACCACGGCTATATCCTTATAACGGTATCCCTTGTCCCTGACAAGCTCTCGTATTCTTCCCGCTATATACTCAGCCTCGTCTGCCGCCCTGTCCACAGCGACCACATGTATGTCTCCGTCATCGCCTGTGACTCTGCCATGGGGGTATCTGAACAGATTGGCCTCAAGTCCGGCAAGCTCCTTGCTTTTCTCGAATCTGTACGGTCTGCGATCCTGACACATAACGACATTATCCAGTATGTCCACCTGCTCATCACCCGCCATTCTCACAAGCGCCTGCACAGTCTCCTTGGTGAGTCTGAACAGCTCGTACTCCTTCGGCTTTGTGAAGCCTATCTGCGACGCATCTATCGTAAATACAAATATCATGCTCTCAACGCGTGTCATGAGCTTCCTGATAAGATCCATCTGTACCGGTGTAAATCCTGTGAATCCGTCAAGATACAAATGGCTGTGTGCCAGCATATCCGACCTGTCCACGCATTCAGCCAGCAATTCAATGAGCTGCTCCGCAACTATATAGCTGCCATCCCTGTTGTACTCCTCAAATCTCTTATATATAAGCCTGATGTCATGCATTTTTCTGTATACCAGACTGTCCTTATCCAGCTTGTCCATGACTGCGTCGATCGAATCCCTGTCAACCGCATACTGGAACAGCTCAGACATCATGGATTTCATCTCATCTATAAAACCCATCTTGTTGATATAGCTTCCATACACAAGGAGCTCGTCCTGTGACTCCATAAGTATCTTCTTGATGAGCATGCTCTTTCCAAAGTCCTCCAGAACCCTTCCCGGATTCACTGACAGCTCATCGAATACCCGGTACGCAAGCCTGTTGAAGCCTATGGCATCTATGTTCATTGTTCCATGCCTCGGATGCATAGTCACTATATCTCTCTGCGCCTCCATGGAGAACTGCTCTGGAACCACGTACAAATAATTCAGGTCTCCGTGAGCCATCGACTCCTCTATCAGCTTCTTTATCACATATTCTGTTTTTCCTGAACCGGCGGGTCCCAGTACAAACTGTATTGCCATCTGTATTCTCCTTACACCTCAATATACTGTTATCTATGCTGTTTTTTCATCTGCTAATAATTTTCTCATAAAATCGCTCTCTTGTGAATAAAATATATAAAAAACAGGGAGAGCAAATAATGTCATCAACTAAACTTATCGTATTAAAATCAAAAGAACTCATATACACCGCCATACTGCTGGCACTTGTGATCGTATTTGTCATTATACTTATCACCATGTTCCGCGGCAAAGATTCGGATGACACCAGTGGTTCAGCCAGGAGCATCGCAACCTCAGCCCAGACTGATCCGTCTCCTAAGCTCGACGAGATACATTACACACCGGGGACATACTCATCTTCCCTTGTTCTGGGAGAAAACACTCTGTCCGTCATGGTCACTGTGGATGAGGACTACATCACAGATGTGTCATTCAAACAGGTGGATGAGACTGTGACCACCATGTACCCACTTCTTGAAACGGCACTCGAGGATATCAATACTCAGCTTCACTACATATCTTCCGTGGACGATATAACACCTTCCGGAGACAGCACATACACTACCAGACTTATCATAGATTCCATACGAAATGCCCTGAAAGATGCCGTGATCAACTAGCTGTCACGGTGCTTTCTGCCAAAACAAAAGGACATATGACCGTATATATCTTGTATTATATACGGTCATATGTCCTTTATTTATCCCACCGTTTATACGGTCGTTACTGCTTTGCAACTATGTTATCCTTATCCTTGAAAATACTGCCTCCCGGCACATATCCCCTGACTCTTGATACAGGATAGATGTTGCTGAATCTTCCTATTACGGTTCCAGGATTGAGGACGCTGTTGCAGCCAACCTCAACATTATCTCCGAGCATTGCACCAAACTTCTTAAGTCCTGTTGCAATGTCAAAGCTCTGTCCGTCCACATTTCCCTTAACGTGAACCAGAGTCTTGTCCGACTTCACATTGGACGTGATGCTTCCGGCACCCATATGTGACTTGAAGCCGAGGACTGAATCTCCCACATAGTTGTAATGAGGAACCTGAACGTTGTTGAATATGATGACATTCTTGAGCTCTGTTGAATTACCTATCACACAATTCTCTCCGACCAGTACGCTTCCTCTAATGAACGCACCCGGGCGAACCTCTGTGCCTGCACCTATGATTGTCGGTCCAAGGATGGTTGCTGTTCCATACACCTTACAGCTCTTGTGGATCCACACATGCTCATCCACCTCATTGTACTCATCCTTGTCCAGGCTCTTTCCAATCTCAAGCACGAAATCCTTGATAAGTGGAAGCGCCTCCCATGGATAGGTAAGCTTCTCAAGAAGAGGCTTTGCCATGGTCTGATCCAGGCTGTAGAGCTCCTTTATTGTTACAACTGACTGTATATCTTCCATAATAATAGTCTCCTTTTCTATCACATATAACTGATACATACTATGTTATACACCTTTGAATCAGTATGTGCAATCACTGTGTATCCGCATTCTTCTCCGCCTTTGCGCCTGTTCTGGCTGTGGCTCTTGTCTCCTTCTTCTGGGCACCTCCGCCCTTGGCGTAGAACACCTTCGTTTTGTCGAATACCCCTGTTATTCCATTCTGGTTCTGTATCTGCTTCACAAGGTTTGTGTATTTGGTGACAAATGTAGTCATCTTATCCGTGTATTCCTGCTTGGATATCTGACCTTCAGCGACACCCTCAAGCCCCTTTTCCCAGCTCGCCGTCAGGTCCGCTCTCAGCAGACCGTTGATGGAATAATATACTATATCGTATATTATCTCCCCAAGGAATGTCGGGGTCACTATCTGTGTCTTCTTGTTCAGCGATATATATTTGTTCTTCTCCAGCTTGGTGATGATCCCGTCTCTTGTGGCACTTGTTCCGATTCCAGCTCCCTTGATCTGCTCTCTGAGCGCCTCATCCTCTATGAACTGTCCTGCATTCTCCATGGTCAGGATCAGTGATCCTGAGTTGTATCTCTTAGGCGGGGATGTCTCGCCCTCCTTTATGTCGATTCCCTGGACGCTCAGCTTGTCACCTTTCTTTATTTTCGCAAGCCTTGCTATGAATTCAGGGCTGTACTTCACATCATCCTTCTTCTTGGAAAAGCTGTTGGCAGCCACCTTGAGGTAACCATCGTTTATCAAATATTTGAAGTTGGCAAATAGCTTCTCTCCATTCTTGGAGAGTGTCATTGCAACCTTCTGGTACTCTGCAGCAGGGTAAAATATGCTGAGGAATCTCCTGCATATGATCTCATATACCTTGAGAGCTGTAGGTGCCAGACTTCTAAGTGCTCCAAAGCCCTGTCCGGTAGGTATGATGGCGTAGTGGTCGGTGATCTGCTTATCGTTCACATATTTCGTCTTTGCGATTCCCTTATATGTGCCGCTCTCCATGGCCCCCTGTGCAAATTCTGCCACAGGCTGGAAATTCTTAAGTCCCGATATGTTCCGTCCTATCTCCTTTGCCACGGCCGTTGACAGCACTCTGGCATCTGTTCTCGGATAGGTTACCAGCTTCTTCTCGTAGAGCTCCTGGACTATCTTGAGGGTATCGGACGGACTGATCTTGAAAAGTGATGAACAGTCATTCTGAAGCTCCGCCAGATTGTACAGCATCGGAGGCTGTTTCTTCTCTTTCTTGCGCTCCACAGCCTGGACCACAGCCTCGGGCTCCCCTGCCTTCAGCTCCGCCAGAAGCTGCTCCGCTGCGGGTCTCTCTTTAAATCCATTCTCCTTATACAGAAGAGGCGACTCGAAATACTTTGTGCCCTTCACTGCCTTCCATTCTGCATCAAATGTCTGTCCTTCCTCGCCCACATTTGCAACGAGTCTGTAGAACGGAGTCTTTACAAACTCCCTGATCTCACGCTCTCTCTTCACTATTATACCGAGGACACAGGTCATGACACGGCCCACGGCTATGACACATCTGTCCATGCCGAGATACCTCTGGACTACATTTGAAAACTTCAGCGACAGCGCCCTTGAAAAGTTGATACCCATAAGGTAGTCCTCCTGGGCCCTAAGGTACGCTGCGTCGCTGAGACTGTCGTACTCTGAGAGTGGCTTCGCCTCACGGATTCCCCTGAGGATCTCCTCCTCGGTCTGTGAATCGATCCACACACGGCGTTTCTCCTTGCCGGTTACGTGAGCCATTGAATCCACAAGCCTGTATATGTATTCTCCCTCTCGTCCTGAATCCGTTGCCACATAGATACAGCCTATGTCATCGCGGGTAAGCAATCCCGCAACTATATTGAACTGTTTCTTTGTGTCAGGAAGAACTTCATATTTGTATTCAGTTGGAATAAATGGAATAGTTGAAAGGCTCCACTTCTTAAGATTCGGATCGTAGACCTCCGGGTAGCTCATGGTGACCAGATGTCCGACACACCATGTGACAACCGCTGTATCCGACTCCAGGTAACCATTTCCCGCATTGCCCTTCACCCCCAGCACGTCGGCAAACTGCCTCGCCACGCTGGGCTTCTCTGCTATATATAAATTCTTCAAATTATGCTCCTATTCTGGTGGCATACGCCCTAAAATACATCACAACACATTTGTATATAATAGCAGAATTTGTAGAGGGGGGCAAGTGGGGACGGAGGGGCCTGCTCCTCCACTTCGCACTTCTCCACCGCATTGCGCGTTAATACCGAATTGCTTCGCACTTCTCCACCGCATTGCGCGTTAATACCAAATTGCTCCGCACTTCGTGCTCCCGCAATTCTGCGCGGCATTCACACTCCGGCCTGTCGGCCTTCGTGTTCATGTCGCGTCATCCCGTCAAATGCGCTACATGCCGCGAGCAAGCTCTCGCATGTGCGCGCTTGACGGGATTTTAACGCGCAAAAGCACCCCGCCTGCGACATGCGCAGACAGGATGCCTCTAAGCTATTTTATATAGAATTTAGTAGGATTAGCAAACTCAATCTATGTTTTACTGCTCGAATAACAGCTGCTCGTATGTTGGGAATGGCCAAGCTGTCTTTGGAAGCTCCTTCTCAAGCTCATCAGCTGGCTTTCTCACTGTGTCAAATGCTGCAAATACTGTGTTGTGGAAGTACTTAGCCCAAGCCTCTGTATCTCCCTCGTAATCTGCTGCCTTTGCAACCAGCTCCTCAAGGGCTACTGTAGCGCTCTTGAGCTCTGTGAGCTTCTCTGAGATGGTGTTCAAAAGTGATACCTGAACTGTAGGATCAATTCCGAGAGCCTTGATCTCAGCTGCACCCTTTGCAAGCTCTGCCTGATATTCCATAACTGCAGGAATGATCTCCTCATTAGACATCTCTATCATAGTGAGTGCCTCGATGTTGATCTTCTTTGCATAGTTCTCAAGCATTACATCAGCTCTCGCCTCAAGCTCTGCCTTATCCATAACTCCAAGGTTCTCGAAGATCTTAACGCTCTTATCTGCTGCAAGATAAGGAACAGCATCAACCATGCACTTGATATTTGGAAGACCACGCTTTGCTGCCTCCTCAACCCACTCATCTGAATAACCATTGCCATTGAAGATGATTCTCTGATGTGCTGTGAGTTCTCTTCTGATGAGTGCCTTGCAGGCTGTCTCGAAATCGTCAGCGCCCTCAAGTTCATCTGTCATCTTCTTGATCTGATCTGCAACTATTGTATTAAGTACCATCATTGGGAATGCGATGGACTGTGTTGAACCAACCATTCTGAACTCGAACTTGTTACCTGTGAATGCAAATGGTGATGTTCTGTTTCTATCTGTGGCATCCATTGTAAATGTAGGAAGTGTTGATGCACCTGATACATATGTCTTGCCCTTTGGGGACTCCGTAGCCTCACCCTTCTCGATGATCTGCTCAACGATCGACTGGAGCTGCTCTCCAAGGAATGCTGAGATGATTGCTGGAGGTGCCTCGTTAGCTCCAAGTCTGTGATCATTTCCTGCTGATGAAGCAGAAAGTCTCAGAAGCTCTGCATTGTTGTCTACGGCTGCCAGAACCGCTGCCAGGAAGAACTGGAACTGAAGATTTGTCTCAGGATGCTTGCCTGGATCGATGAGGTTCTCGCCCTCGTCTGTTGAGATCGACCAGTTGTTGTGCTTACCTGAACCATTTACACCGGCAAATGGCTTCTCATGGAGTACACACTCAAGGTCATGCTTTGCAGCTATCTTCTTCATAGTTGCCATAACCAGATGGTTCTGATCTGTAGCGATGTTGGTTGTTGAGAAGATTGGAGCAAGCTCATGCTGTGCAGGAGCAACCTCATTGTGCTGTGTCTTTGCAAGGATGCCGTACTTCCACAGCTCCTCGTTCAACTCTGTCATGTATGATGCGATCTTATCCTTGATCGCTGCGAAATACTGATCATCAAGCTCCTGTCCCTTTGGAGGCATTGCTCCGAAAAGTGTACGTCCGCAGAGCTTAAGATCTGTTCTCTTTGCAAATTTCTTCTTATCTATCAGGAAGTACTCCTGCTCAGGACCAACTGATGAAGTAACCTTCTTGGCTGTTGTGTTGCCGAACATTGCAAGAGCCTTAAGGGCTTCCTTGCTGATGGCATCCATTGAACGGAGAAGAGGTGTCTTGTAGTCAAGTGACTCTCCTGTATATGATGTGAATGCTGCCGGGATACAGAGGATACATGTTCCCTCATCTGTTGTCTTTACAAATGCAGGTGATGTACAATCCCATGCTGTATATCCTCTTGCTGCGCATGTCTCACGAAGACCGCCTGAAGGGAATGATGAAGCATCCGGCTCTGACTTAATAAGCTCCTTGCCTGTGAACTGGAGGATAACACCGCCATCACCGACTGTGCTTACGAATGAGTCGTGCTTCTCTGCTGTTGTCTCTGTAAGTGGCTGGAACCAATGTGTATAATGTGTTGCACCAAGCTCCATAGCCCACTCCTTCATGGCTGCTGCAACTGAATCTGCGATTGATGTATCGAGAGGCTCGCCCTTGTCGATGGTAGCCTTGAGTGACTTGTAAACTGCCTTTGGAAGTCTCTCTCTCATGACCTGATCTGAGAATACGTGTGAGCCAAATACGGCTGAAATTTTGTTCATCATAATTACTACTCCTTTTCCTGATTAAAATGAATCCTTAACGTATCCTCAAAAAAAGAGAAAGGTGTCCTCCTTCTTGAGAACACCTTTGTCCATTTCGTATCATCTAATTGTTGACTATAAAATACTCTATATTCTTTCAAAAATCAACCCCTAATTTTATAAAAATTATAAATAGGGTTTCAAATACTCCACCAGTTCATAAACCTTTGTGCCTGGAGCAGAATCAGCTGGAGTCTTTCCCACGTTTATTTTATTCAGTCTTTTTGCATTATTTATAGCTACATCCATATATGGTCTTAATATTGAATACATATCTGCTCTATTCTTCTTGTAAACCCCTTCTCCTATATTCGTAAGCCACTCTGTCAGCTTAGGCCAATACTCAGACCGATGAATATCTGCCTGATAATACCCAAAGTGTAAAAGAAACCACAGCTCTATACATTGATTTGACCAAATTGCATGAAAACGCGTTTCACTATTACTATTCTGCTCACACAACACCGCAGTTTTATTGATATGTTCTGCTGGGAAATCATCTGTATCATACACTACCCATACATGTCTATAATCATTTGGGCCTTCAAAAGCTTTTTTCTTTGCTTTTTGAAAAAGACTTATGGTATTATCACCTTCCCCCTCAATATCAAGTTGGATTCTATCTCTATAACTTGCATTTATAATTTTTCTAATCTCATCAAAGTATGCCGGCTCTGTATCAGTCCCCTCGGTAACTATCAGATGATATTCCGGCTGAAGTCTTATTTTCCTGCTTCTTCTACCGCTAACCCAGTCTTTGCCCAGATCTGATTTCTTCATGGGTTTCAAGCTCAATCCCAATCACCCCCAAGCATATTCTGTAAATATGGATCTGCTCCATATCGACCTTCCATATACTGCTTATCATAGGCAGCCGAACTGTTTACGTGTCTATCTTCTTCATCTCGTATATCATACAGCGAATAGATTTCACTCTCATGGTTATCGTTAAGTGCTGCAAACCATATTTCATCCCGTCTAAACACTGTATTTTTCATTGTTGTAAGATCATGTGATGTAAATATCAATTGGGCTCCGTGTTTATTATAATCAGGATTCTTGAACAACCTGACTATATACCTCAACAATTTTGGATGAAGTTTTGCATCCAATTCATCCACAATCACAAGCCGTCCCTCATGTAATGCCAACAAAAGAATCGGAAGTGCTGCAAGGAGTTTCTTTGTACCATCAGACTCAACTGCAAATGGCAATTCATAATATTCTCCATTCACCATTCTTCCTGTATACAGATGATGCTCATCGACATTATATCTATAATCACATATATCTATATCAAGATCATTTAAAACAGTGATTATCCTTCTCTTTGTCTTTTCCTCGTCCACAAGCAATACACGATTGTCCACCTCAGGTATCGCATAGCTTTGAATAATGCAAGACTCAAACCAGGTCATAACATCAGTAATAACATCCAGATTATAGTTAATTGCCAAAAAAGATAAATATGGCATTCTTGGGTTCACCAGTTTGTTTATTCCAGCGTTATTTATACTCGGCCCCAGCTTTATATCTTCTCTTTCCCTATCAAATACTGTTCCGGTACGCTTTCCACCAATATTTCTCCAGTAAAGACTTTCTGATACAACAGCTCCGTCTAGCACAGATATATAATACCTATACTCCCGCCCTCTCTGTCTAAAATAAATTTGAAACTCGGTTGGTTCAACCTTCGAATCATTATCAAACAAAAACGGCACACAGGAAACACCATATTGCAATATAAGTCTCTGCCTGTTTTTCTCAAGCTCAGCAACGGGTCTCACAATCATGGATATCAAACAAGCAAGCGCCTGCAGCAGGTTCGTTTTTCCTCCACCATTTGGTCCATATATAGCACTTACCGGAAGAAGCGCTACATCGGACTTATCCGATTTCAGTAAGCTATCTCCAAACTCAGGAATAGCTGCAGCCTGAAAATCGAATTCAGTTTCAGTTCTATATGATTTAAAATTTTTAAAAGAAAAAAAGCATAACACGGCTTTCTCACCTCCATATTCATATTCTATAGTTATATTATTATAGAATACTCCATATTTCAAGTTTTATTCCATGTTATACAAAATATTTCTGTAATATCGCTTATATATATGTGTATATTTGGTTTTATAAAGATACTATGCTCTATGATCTGCAATTTGTTTTCTCATATTCAACAGTAAAAGAACACTCTACAATTATTATCTATTTACTCACACATACACCACAGCATCAGCATCCACACAGTAGCACGCCAGCCTTCCGCCCCTATTCCTCTCACCATTTCCGCAATCGAGATCCATATAGTAAGGAGTCATATAGGCATTATATGAATGATCATCATTAAGTCTGCTGGTGGTCACATGTCCGCAGAACACAAACCTGTCAAATGCTTTCTTGTCAGAATAGGGAACGTCATGAATATCACCGGATATCAACAATCTGTACTCATCCCTTTTCACTGCATTTTCTATTGACCGCGCTATGTTTATGGTTTTATCACTGTTTCGTATATACGAACCGCAGTGTATTCCTGAATGTGTGACTATACTTTCCCCATACTTTGGAGATATGATCTCTGTATAATGTGGCAGATGGACGAGAAAATCATGCAGTTTCATCTGCTCATCTACGACCAGTTTCTGTATATCCCTCAGCGTACCGCCGCCGCCAAATATTATCCACTGCCGCTTTGACATATTTTCCTCTATGTACATCTGGGCAAAGAGCTCATGATTGCCTTTTATGAGCTGCATGGAACCATTCTTCAGATACGGTGTCATAAGTTTCAGGAGCGGGATTCCATCATCGCCCCAGTCAAATATGTCACCCATTACTATCATGTGATCACAGTCTTGATCAAAATTTGTCTTATCCAGTATTTTTTTGAATGATTTGACATCGCCGTGGATGTCGGATATGAGATATAACATTTATTCATCCTTTGACAATTGTTCTATCACGCACTGGTGTTTTTTTCTGCCTTATCATAATCTTGAATTATTCCAGCCACTTAACAAGTTCCTCATATATCTCCTCCGCAACCGCCAGTTTATACGCAAGCCTTGTAGGCTGGGGGGAAAGCTCCACGTAATATGTCTGTACATTGCCATCTATATCTATGGCAAAATACACCTGTCCGGGAGCTGAAGCATCAGGATTTGCCGGATCTACATTTCCCATCGTTCCGGTAACTCCTATTCCTATATTTGCATTATACGCCTTCTTGCATGCCTGCGCCATGGCACCTGCGGTTTCTTTAGAGTAGACTGTATACTCATCTATGATCTTTGCCGGAACTCCCTGCATGATCTTTGCCTCGTTGCAGTAGGTGACGAATGCACCTTTTAACACGGCGGATGAACCTTCTGTGTCTGTGATAAGAGAGGCTATCTGCCCTGACGTGGCAGACTCCATTGTGGTTATGGTAAGTTCTTTGGAAATAAGTAACCTGGTAAGTTTTCTATAGTTCTCTCTTATATTGTTTTCGCTGTACTGTTTGTACTCATTCGCTTTATTATCAATCATAGATTAACACCACCTTATTATTTGAATGAGTCTTCTCTGATGGATGACTACCAGAGTCAAGCGATCTAGTGCTCTTAGAATACACAATTATTTTATTTGCCGCAATACCAATAATCGCCTGTACGGCTTCATTCGTCAGCTCATTTTGGTGGGACCTGCGTTTCTACCTGGAAACTGCTAATTAACCCTATCTGTTTCTCCTGAAATTCACTACATTTCCGCGGTCTATTTTTCTATCTTCATCTCTGTCAAAAAACATCCTCAGACTCAATATCATGCACGGTATTGCAGTTTCATATGTGAATATGTAGGTCTCAGCCTGCGCAAGAATCCCCAACTCAGCCAATATAGTATAAATAAGAAGCACAGCCGGAATCGCATACATTCCAGCCACAAACGCACCTCGCTTTGGCGACTGCTTTATAAGCTTTACGACAGATACAACTACAGCTGCTGTAAATACGGCAAACAATACAAACCATATGACACAGCCTGCTGTTCCAAACTGTTCTTTTATTATGGTCAGACTATATCTGTGTTCAAAGAATTCTTCAGGTACATATCCTATGCTGTGCTTTTTATCCAGAAGTTTATTTCCAGATATCCTGCTGCCTGTGAACATATCAGCATAACATGCCAATACCATCACAGTGCTGCAAACGAGCGCCACCAGACTGGTCGAAGTTTTCAGCTCATTTGCAGACTTCATATAGACAATGTACATACAAAACTCTGCACATATTATACTGATGACCAGATCATGTTCTCCCGTGACTGCATATACGCTTGTTACACATGCAAGCGAAACCAGTTCCCAGTAAAGCAGTTTTCTCCACCTTGTCTGGATTATATCCATGCCCATAAATATCACGGCAAATGCAAGCACAATCACAATCCCGTCATACACAAGAGCGCTTCTATATCCAAATGGACCATAGAACCCACTTCCATTTGCATATTCCGGTTGTGTATGAATATGAAAAGCCACACTCAGCCCGCATAACACTGCATATATGATCACCGTGAACACTGCCTGGGACTCCTGCGCCGCGTTCTTACCTATAGTCATTATCGATCCCAAATACTTCATGGCATCATTTGCCTTCTGCCATATCCGCTCAAGCGGCAATAAGAATACTATGATTCCAACAAGAACGCTGATCAGTATTCGAACTATCAGATAAGACACTGACATTCCACCGAAATAACCACTGTAGAAGCTTTTTTCTGAAGCATAAATCATCCCCAACATTGCCGCAAAACAGATTACTGCTATTATGAAGGAAATTATTGCTGTCTGGGTTAGTTTTTTGTTTTCGTTCATTTTGAGGTACCTCGCTAAGTCTATTTAATTCTCATACGATTTTATAAATGCTATATTTGCCTTTTCAACATCGGAAAGCATGCTCTCACTAAAGTCGGATGGGCTTATTGTCGGGTAATACCATGATTAAATACACCTCCTCCCAAGCCTATACAGCTTTTTAGAACATGTCCGAGTATTACTGTTGATTAATATCCATGTTTTATATCTGTCTCTTATACACATCTCCGAGCCCACGAGACCGTA